>ERZ1292625.479-Hain-H41-01um-R1-479-length-60763-cov-12_pt5 | contig 32849 bp, 33 predicted proteins | sample MGYA00564400_ERZ1292625 | MGnify/ENA primary metagenome ERZ1292625 (study PRJEB36523, sample SAMEA6512639) | groundwater metagenome | collected 2019-01-08 | study: AquaDiva: Metagenomics assemblies of 32 groundwater samples
GCGATTACGGATTCAGCCTGTTTCTGCCGGTATTCGTTCAGTTGTGTACTTAACATACGATTATTCACTGCCAATAATTCAATAGCGAACAACGCCGCATTGGTTGCGCCTGCTTCTCCAATGGCAAAAGTGGCAACAGGAACACCTTTAGGCATTTGAACAATAGAAAGCAGTGAATCAAGCCCCTGTAAATGTTTAGAATTAACCGGCACACCCAAAACAGGTATTGTTGTTTTTGCCGCGATCATGCCGGGGAGATGCGCAGCCCCGCCTGCACCCGCAATGATACATTGAATGCCCCGCCCGCCAGCCTCTCCGGCGAATTGAAACATCAAATCGGGTGTGCGGTGCGCTGAGATCACTTTAGCTTCATAAGTAATATGAAATTCATCTAAAATAGCCGTTGCATGTTGCATTACGTCCCAATCACTTTTACTACCCATCACTACGCTAATTAATGGTTTGATCATATGATTCCAGTTTGCGATAAATTTGCAAAAAATTATTGCGTATAACACTACCCCATCAAGCTATAAAAAGGCGACTGGCTATTTTATAAGCCTGTGCAATAATTGTGGCAGCTATTTCATTAACTTCAATAAAAAATATAATTAGTATTATACTAACCTCCGTTAGCAGTGACCTTGTTAGGTGATTTAGATATCAACGTCATGAGTCTCTATAATTTAATTTATCGATAAAACGGCATCTATCGCTATGAATTTTCAACGGGGAAAACAAAATGACGAACCAGAAATCAATCTGGTTCCCATGATTGATGTATTACTGGTGATACTCATCTTTCTGGTTGTTACCACAACCTATTCAAAATTTGCCGAACTCGAAATCACCCTGCCCCAAGCCAGTGCGGAAGAAGTCAACAAAAATGTCGAGAAACCTAATAATATTGACATCACTGTCAATGCCGTCGGGGAGTATACAATCAATCTTGTTCCCATCAAGTTTTCCAGTATAGAAAGTTTACGGGATGCATTGCAATCCGCAGCCAAGAATCTATCGGACCCGTTTATTATTATCAATGCAGATGCAAAAGCAACTCACCAATCGGTCATAACTATTATGGAAGCTGCCCGCCTGGCAGGGTACAATAAAATCACTTTTACCACCGAAACAAACAATGCCCAATAAATAATCAATCGAACCAGTGAATTGATTCCAAAATATTTGCACTTGTTACGGTTTAAGATCAGAGAATTACATAATTTATTCATAGAAAATAATTCTTTAAGGAGAAAATAATGTCTAACTGCAATCTCGAAAACTTTTCTAAAGCTGCTCAAGCAGACTCACAATATGTATTGGCACCCCTGCCCTATGCGGATAATGCGCTGGAACCTGTGATATCAGCCAACACGCTCAGTTTTCACTATGGCAAGCACCACAAAACTTATGTTGATAATTTAAATAATCTGGTTGCAAATAGCGATCTGGCGGGTCAATCGCTGGAACAGATCATCCAGGCAACAGCCGGACAAGCTGATAAAGCAGCCATTTTCAATAATGCCGCGCAAGTCTGGAACCATATGTTTTATTGGCACAGTCTGAAGCCTAATGGCGGCGGCGAGCCATCATTTGCACTCAAGCAGAAAATTGAGGCTTCATTTGGCAGTTTGGATGCGTGTAAAAAGGAATTTGCCACAGCAGCCATGACACAGTTCGGCAGCGGTTGGGCATGGCTGATATTGGATGGAGACAAAATCGCTGTCGCCAAGACAGGCAATGCCGACTCCCCGCTTACAAAGCATATGCGTCCACTATTGACCATCGACGTATGGGAACACGCCTATTATCTGGATTATCAGAATCGCCGCGCAGATTATGTGAATACGATACTGGATAAACTGATCAATTGGGATTTCGCTGCTGCCAATCTTGGATAATTCCCTGATTTATGACTGATATCACTATCGCCCTTTCAAAAGGGCGAATTTTTGAAGATACGGCACCTCTGTTAAAAGCAGCCGGGATAGTCGCACTGGATGATCCGGAATCATCGCGCAAGCTGATCCTTTCCACCAATCGCACCAATGTCCGCTTGATTATCGTGCGTGCATCGGATGTACCGACTTATGTGCAATATGGCGCAGCGGATCTCGGGATTGCCGGAAAAGATGTGCTGCAGGAACATGGCGGCGCCGGTCTTTATCAGCCGCTGGATCTTAATATTGCACGTTGCCGCATGATGGTGGCTGTACCTGAGGGCTTTGATTATGACTCCGCTGTGCGTCAAGGTGCACGCTTACGCATTGCGACCAAATATGTGCAAACTGCCCGTGAGCACTTTGCTGATAAAGGTGTCCATGTGGATCTCATCAAGTTATATGGTTCCATGGAATTGGCGCCATTAGTGGGTCTGGCTGATGCAATCGTTGATCTTGTATCCAGCGGCAACACATTAAAAGCAAATCATCTTAAAGCGGTAGAAGAAATAATGCCTATCTCGGCAAGGCTCATTATTAACCAGGCTGCATTGAAGCTGAAGAGAGACACGATTCAACCCGTGTTGGACGCATTTTCCGAAGCCGTTCAAACATAAATCTGCCGGCAATCACATCATCAGAAATTTATCTCACACCATGATCCAGATAAAACGATTCAATTCAATCGATCCTGATTTTAATTCAAATCTTGAACAACTATTGGCTTTTGAAAACGCACAAGATGATGCAGTCGATTTGACAGTAGCCAAGATTCTTGCGGATATCCGAAAGCGCAAAGACGCTGCCTTGATCGAATACACCAATCGGTTTGACAGACTCTCCATCGCATCCGGCGCAGATCTCGAGCTCACACAGCATCATTTACAGCAATCCCTGAAAGCTTTGCCATCTATCCAACGTACCGCACTTGAACAAGCTGCCGAACGAATTCAAAGCTACCATGAGAAACAACAGCTAAGCTCATGGCAGTACACTGATTCAGACGGTACTCTGTTAGGCCAGAAAATAACACCATTGGATCGTGTGGGTCTATACGTTCCTGGCGGGAAAGCATCCTATCCCTCATCTGTGCTGATGAACGCCATACCGGCCAAAGTAGCAGGTGTAAAAGAACTCATTATGGTCGTTCCCACACCCGGTGGGGAAAGAAACGACATGGTCCTGGCGGCTGCTGCGATCAGCAAGGTTGACCGGATTTTTACCATTGGCGGCGCACAAGCTGTTGGCGCATTGGCCTATGGCACTGAAACAATACCTCAGGTTGATAAGATCGTTGGGCCTGGAAATTCCTATGTTGCTGCTGCCAAGCGCCGGGTATTTGGCATCGTTGGCATCGATATGGTTGCTGGACCGTCGGAAATCCTCGTCATTTGTGATGGCAAGACAGATCCCGACTGGATTGCTATGGACCTATTTTCTCAGGCGGAACATGATGAATTGGCCCAGGCCATTTTATTATCGCCGGATGCCGGTTTTCTGGATCAAGTCATACACAGTATCAATCGTTTAATATCTGAAATGCCGCGCAAAGACATCATCCGCACTTCACTGGAGAATCGTGGCGCTTTGATTCAGGTGCAGGATTTGGATGAGGCTTGTGCAATCGCCAACAACATTGCACCTGAACATTTGGAATTATCGTTAGCACAACCTGAAAACTGGGTGAATAAAATCCGCCATGCCGGTGCTATTTTCCTTGGGCGTAATGCTTGTGAAGCGCTGGGAGATTATTGTGCCGGCCCTAATCATGTTTTACCCACATCACGTACAGCCCGTTTTTCCTCCCCGCTGGGAGTTTATGACTTTCAGAAGCGAAGCAGCCTGATTCAGGTTTCTCGGCAGGGTGCCGCAAAGTTGGGGGAAATTGCATCGATACTGGCTTATGGAGAGGGCTTGCAAGCTCACGCTCTATCCGCAGAGTATCGTTATAAAAATAGATAAACCCGAGATTATCATTATCACGATAATTTATCGATAACTGCGGGATTTAATCATGCCAGTTATTACTTCACGTAATCACCCGCTCATCAAACAACTGATCAAGTTAGAAAAATCATCACAATACCGCAAAAAAACGGGATTGACGCTGCTTGATGGAGTACACCTCGTTCAAATCTATCATGCTGTTTTAGGTTCACCAGAGAATTTGGTTGTCAGTCAATCCTATTCTGAGAACTCTGGAAATAAACATTTTCTTAATACCTTATTTAAAAATATAACCCCTAGAATAACGATCATTAGTGATGCGTTATTTCGTGAAATCTCTCCTGTAAAAACGCCCACAGGAATTCTTGCACTCATTTCAATACCAAAATTAAATAAAGAAACCGATAACGAAGCAGAAATTTTCAGTGTTTTGCTTGAAACCATACAAGATCCTGGAAATTTGGGTTCTATTTTACGTTCGGCTGCCGCCGCCAATGCCAGAAATATTTATCTTTCAAATCAGTGTGCCGATGCTTGGTCACCCAAAGCACTGCGGGCCGCAATGGGAGCACATTTTTTTTTGCACATTCATGAAAATTCTGATTTGCCTGAGATTACGCAGAAATTTGCTGGAATTGTCATTGCCACATCCCTGCAGGCAACAAGAAACCTTTTTGAGATCTCACTGACTGGACCGATTGCATTTGTATTCGGCAATGAAGGAACAGGGTTATCCGAAGAAATCGTGCAAGCGGCTGATGAAAATATTTCTATCCCGATGCCAGGCAAAACAGAATCACTCAATGCCGCTGCTGCCGCTGCCATTTGTTTTTTTGAAAAAGTACGCCAGGACAGAGCATCAAAAGCAGTTCTCAATGTTGGAACTAAATAATGCAGCGGTGTATCATACGCCAACTTAACAAAACCGCATCTTTGGAGCATTCATGAAAATTTCAGTTTTATTTCTCATAGCCTTAGTTGGATGTTTGCTATTAAATTCCGCCAATGTCATGGCACTGCATCATGAAGTGCAGAATGCGCAAGACTCCAACGGGAAATTACCCAATAATGAGGGAAAAGTCGTTTCCGTCCTCGACACAACAGGTTATACCTATATGGAACTGGAGAATGGTGGAAACACTTTCTGGATTGCCGCTCCTACAACCAAAGTCAACAAAGGCGACCATATTCGCTTTGTTGAGAGCATGACGATGAGTAACTTTACCAGCAAAACACTAAATCGCACTTTCGGTACAATTATTTTTGTCTCATCCACTCAGATCAAGAAATAACTTTATGTGATATCGGTAAAACCGATTAACAGTTTATTCTTCAGGCTTTTTAACTCATCACGATACAGTGCTGCTTGCTCAAATTCCAGGTTCTTTGCAGCACTATGCATCTTCTTCTCAACACGCTGTATTTCTTTGGCCATTTGAGATTCGCTCATGGCATCATACCGGGCTTGTGTTTGCGCAGCTTTAAGATTCTGTTGTGCAGATTCATAATGGTAAACACCATCGATCAGATCTTTAATCCGTTTATGGACAGAACGCGGAGTGATATGGTGCTGCAGGTTATATTGTGTTTGCTTATCGCGCCGGCGCCTTGTTTCATCAATCGCAAAACGCATTGATTTGGTTATTCTATCCGCGTAAAGTATTGCTGTGCCATTGATGTGGCGCGCAGCTCTGCCTATGGTTTGAATCAGTGATCTTTCAGAACGGAGAAATCCCTCTTTGTCGGCATCCAGTATGGCGACCAATGAAACTTCCGGAATATCCAACCCCTCGCGCAATAAATTAATACCTACCAAAACATCAAACTGACCCAAGCGTAAGTCACGAATAATTTCAACGCGCTCAACGGTATCAATATCGGAGTGCAGGTAACGAACTTTGATTTGATGATCTGAGAAATAATCGGTCAAATCCTCTGCCATACGCTTTGTCAAAGTGGTCACCAAAACTCGTTCCCCTTTAGCTGTACGCAGATTGACTTCCGACATTAAATCATCAACCTGTGTGGTCACAGGCCGCACTTCAATGGCAGGATCAACCAAACCTGTTGGTCGAACCACTTGTTCCACAACCTGACCACTATTTAATTTTTCATAATCAGCCGGGGTTGCAGATACAAACACAGTTTGGGGCATTCTTTTCTCAAACTCTTCGAATCTTAGCGGGCGATTATCTAAGGCGGATGGCAAGCGGAAACCGTAATTCACAAGATTTTCTTTGCGCGAACGATCTCCTTTATACATTCCACCGATTTGAGGAACAGTGACATGACTTTCATCAATGATCATTAACGCATTGCGCGGTAAATAATCCAGCAGGGTTGGCGGCGGTTCACCCGGTTTCTTTCCAGAAAGATGGCGCGAATAATTTTCAATGCCTTTGCAGAAACCCAATTCATTGAGCATTTCCAGATCAAATCGTGTGCGTTGCTCAATCCGTTGAGCTTCAACCAATCGTTGTTCCTGATAGTAATACTCCAGGCGTTCACGCAACTCAGCTTTTATCGTTTCTATGGCACGTAATGTTGTACTTCTGGGCGTTACATAATGACTGGAAGGATATACGGTATAACGTGATAGTTTTTGTAATACGCGACCCGTCAGTGGGTCGAACAGTGACATGCTGTCCACCTCATCATCAAACAATGAAATACGCACAGCAGTTTCAGCGCTTTCGGCTGGAAAAACATCAACGACATCACCTCTGACGCGGAATACACCCCGTTTAAATTCTAATTCATTGCGATCGTATTGCATTTCAGTCAAGCGTTTAATCATGTCACGCTGAGTAATTTTCTCTCCATTGCGCAAATGTAAAATCATGCCATGATAATCCACCGGGTCCCCTATACCATATATACACGATACGGAAGCCACTATGATTGCATCATCTCGTTCCAGTAGAGATTTTGTGGCCGATAAGCGCATTTGTTCAATATGTTCATTAATACTCGAATCTTTTTCTATAAAAAGATCCCGGGACGGCACATAAGCCTCCGGCTGATAATAATCATAATAAGAGACAAAATATTCAATTGCATTTTCAGGGAAAAATTCACGCATTTCCGCATAAAGCTGCGCAGCCAGAGTTTTATTCGGCGCCATTAAAATGGCAGGACGTCCCAGGCGGGCGATCATATTGGCTATCGTATAGGTTTTACCTGAGCCGGTAACCCCTAATAACGTCTGGAATGCAAGACCATCCTTAATACCTTCAACTAACTGTGTAATGGCTTCTGGCTGATCACCGGCTGGTTCAAATGATTGATGTAATTTATACGGACTATTGGGGAAGGTTACGATCACAGGTATAATTCCAATATTAAATTGTTTCTTTATGTCATTTTAACATGCTGATCTGTTCATTTTAGTGTGAGGATTTTTTGTGGAACTCTCTAACCGCGTTCAAACCATTAAGCCATCCCCTACTCTTGCTGTTACTGCTCGAGCTGCCAGGTTAAAAGCTGAAGGTAAAGATATTATTGGATTAGGAGCAGGCGAACCTGATTTTGATACCCCGCAACATATTAAAGATGCTGCAATAGCAGCCATCAATAAAGGTCTAACTAAATATACTGCGGTGGGGGGAACACCCGGCTTAAAAAATGCCATTGTTGCAAAATTCAAACGCGAGAATAATTTTGATTTTGAAGCCAAACAAATTCTGGTTTCATGTGGCGGCAAACAAAGTTTCTTTAATCTGGTACTATCCGTGATCAATCCAGGTGATGAAGTTATTATCCCAGCCCCTTACTGGGTTTCTTATCCTGATATTGTCTTAATCGCTGAAGGCAAGCCGGTTTTTATCAATACGGGCATCGAACAGAACTTTAAAATATCTGCAGAACAACTCGAAGCATCGATTACCCCTAGAACTAAAATGTTTGTCATCAACAGCCCTAGCAATCCATCGGGGGCAGTTTATACACTGGATGAGCTTAGAGCATTGGGCGAGGTTTTACGCAGATATCCACAAATTCTGATCGCCACAGACGATATGTATGAACATATTCTTCTATCAAATCAGAAGTTCATAAATATAGTCAACGCCTGTCCGGATTTATTCCAGCAAACGGTAGTCCTGAATGGCGTCTCCAAAGCTTATTCAATGACTGGATGGCGGATTGGTTATTGTGGCGGACCTGCACCCATAATAACCGCCATGGAAAATATTCAATCACAAAGTACATCCAATCCCAGTTCTATCTCACAAGCTGCCGCTGAAGCTGCATTAAATGGTGATCAGTCTTGCATGAATCCGATGATAGCGGCCTTCAAAGAACGCAATACTTTTGTTACTGAACAATTAAATCAAATGAATGGCGTTCATTGCTTATCTTCTGAAGGTGCATTTTATGCATTTGCTGATATCCGTCAATCGATGAATGGTCTATATCAAAGAAGATTAATTGAGGTGCAAAACGATATCGCATTTAGCGAATATCTTCTGGAAAATGCCGGTGTAGCTGTCGTTCCAGGCTCCGCATTCGGATGCGAAGGGTATATGCGTTTATCCTTTGCTACTTCAATGGAAAACCTGAAGCAAGCATTAAGCCGTATTAAAAACCTGCTGAAATAACCGGACCACCTCAGCAGATATATATAATCATACTTCTAATGAAAACCGGCAACGGCTGCTTTCTTGGTTTTTCCAGCTCTCGAAGGGATATTGCACAGACCGCACACATGATTGGAATGAATTTCCAATGAATGCACAATAAACTTACCGTGACAACTGACACAAGGCGCTATACACAATACGCCACTTTCAACAAAACGTATTAAAGTCCACGCCCGGGTTAAACTTAATACTTTCTCCAGTTGATTAACTTCAATATGTTCTATATAGAGTTTATAGCTTTTAATCAACGCATCTATGCCGTCAATCTCGGCATTCGCTCTAATGTAGTTATATATATTAATAAATAATGAAGAATGCATATTGGGTTGCCAGCTCATAAACCAGTCTTCTGAGTAAGGCAACATACCTTTAGGAGGGGATACTCCTCTGATTTCTTTATATAATTTAACTAATCTCTCACGACTGAGATCAGTGTTCATTTCCAGAACTTGTAATCGAGCACCTAATATGATTAATTCGGTTGCAAGCTGAATTTGCCTGGCCTCAGTCAAAATGCTTCGATTGCGCATAGTCCGCCCCTTATTTATAGAATCTTTATGTTACAACCTCTGCTGGCTTTCCCGCCATTAAAATGGCCGCATGTGATTTTGTTACAGCTTGATCGCGATTATCATTGGATAACATCTCTGCAATTAAACGATCATCAAAGCGGAAACGACAAAGTAACATATTTGAAGCGGCCATTTTGATCAATTGCGCAGAAGTTAGTTTATTCAGGATCTCAGCGATGTCTTGATTAATTCCTAATCGATACATTGCTGACACTTTATCTTCTTGTAGCATCTGTTTAGCAAGCAGCATATAACTTAAATTAACATCTCTAATTTCACCCAGAGTTTGATTTGGTCCCATTTTAATACTCCCTTAGATTAAAAAATGTTAAATCAAAAACACACGAAGCGTATGGATAGATTTTCAATCATGACGAAGTGGAAGTAAATGGAAGTTAAACCTAAAAGAAGTTAGGTAATTTTCCTATCGGGATGTAGGAATATTAACTACAAAATAGAAGCTGAATTTTCTGAGACTTGAGAATGTCTCACTGCCTTATATTATTAGGCCGGAGCTCCAGCTTTGCACTGTTCCAACAGAAGCGATATATCCTCAGCAATACTTGGTTTACTAAAAACATCCTTGATTACGATCGCATTGCATCACAAAGGGTATAAAGAAACCAAACCGTTATTCAGCCTCAATTGACTAACAAATTAAGATTCCTGATTAATGCAATGATTTATGAACTACCCGAATAAACATAATATCATGCATAAAGGAGTGCCCTATCTTTAGAATAAAAATAGAAAAATGCCCCAAATAAATCAATGCTAAATAACTGAAGCGATCAAGTAAAATAAATCGAAGCAACCTGAGAAACCTACAGTGCGAAGCGCTTGCATAGTGATTTGGCAGATCACGGTGTACAGATCACGCCATACCGTGTCCGAACATTGCGCAAGAAGTTGGGTTTACGTTGTAAACAAAAACGGATTCAAGGTAACGACTGATTCCAAGCATAATTTGCCGGTAGTGCCCAATATTCTGAAACGAGAATTTTCTGTCAGCGCGCCTAACAAAGCATGAGTCAGTGACATCACCTATATCCCTACGGATGAAGGCTGGTTGTATTTGGCTGGAATAAAAGAGCCGTTTAATGATGGTAAACTGGTGGATATGCCATGAGTGAAAGAATGACGCAGAAATTGGTTATGCAAGCATTATTTCGTGCAGCTGCAAGTAAGCTCTTCACTCAGATCTGCGGTAGCCAGTACTGTGCACATGATTACCAGAATCTATTACAACACAATTCGGCATGGCCGCTTCCATGAGCCGTAAAGGAGATTGCTATGACAATGCTCCGATGAAAAGCTTCTGGGGAACGCTTAAAAACGAATTGGTACATCATCGGAAGTTTAAAACAGACAACAAGCCATTCAGGAGATTGCCGAATATATCGAGATCTTCTATAACCGGCAGAGAAAACAGGAGAGATTAGGCTATCTATCACCAGCAGAATTTACACAGCGATATTATGCAAATCTACCTGCTGCTTAAACCGATGGCCTCCATTTTGACAGCACACCTCAGATTGTCGTTTTATTGAGAGATTGATCCATTCTTATTCGCACGCTTTTTGTAAATCCGATTTAATCAGAATTTCCTTAGGAACACATAGGAAATCTCAGTTTAAATTTTCAAGCGTTCAACAGTATGTCCTTTTATGAGGTGCTCATCAATGATTTCATCAATATCTTCTTTATCAATGTAGGTATACCATGTTTCATCCGGGTAAATAACGATAACCGGACCTTCATTACAGCGATCAAGACAGCCTGCGTTATTAATACGGATTTTTTTCTTACCATCCAACTTTAAAGATCTAATGCGTTGCTTAGCATAATCCCGTAATTCCTGAGCACAAAAATTATTACAGCACTTTGCGTCACCTTCACGCTGATTAGTACAGAAAAAAGCATGATATTGATAATAGCTCATGGACATATGATAAAAAAACAAATCCCGGTTAATGAAATATTTGCCAAAATAGCAAAGCAGCTAATAAAATTGCAATGAGTGCCAGTAGTCGATTCTGATGCTTTTCTTCGATAACCAGATCGATCATTCTTTTTTCCAGTATATGGTTGCGATTTTCAGCAAGCATCTGGTGCATAAGCCGTGGGAACTCCGGCAGAATGATTGCCCAGTTGGGTGCCTCTCTTTGTATTCGGCTCGCTAACCCACGTAAGCCAATTTGTTCAGCCATCCAGTGCTCCAGAAAGGGTTTGGCGGTTTTCCAGAGATCCAGATCAGGATCAAGATCGCGGCCCAAGCCTTCAATATTAAGTAATGTTTTTTGCAATAATACCAATTGTGGCTGGATTTCCACATTAAATTGCCGTGAAGCTTGAAATAACTGTAGCAAAATCCGTCCAAATGAAATTTCTTTCAGCGGTTTATCAAAGATGGGTTCACATACAGCACGTATAGCTGCTTCAAAATCATCGACGCGAGTATCTCTGGGCGCCCACCCAGCCTCAATGTGCGCTTGCGCAACACGCCCATAATCGCGACGAAAAAAAGCCAGAAAGTTTTGAGCCAGATAATTCTTGTCTTCATCGCTGAGTGTCCCCATAATGCCAAAATCAACAGCAATGTATCGGCCATCTTTTCCCACAAAGATATTTCCCGGATGCATATCGGCATGAAAATAGCCATCCCTGAATACCTGCGTAAAAAATATCTCCACCCCGACACGCGCCAGTTGGGGGATATCAATACCTTGCTCTCTTAATTTATCGACATGGCTAATAGGAACGCCTTTTACGCGCTCCATGACCATGACATTAGTGCGGCAATAATCCCAGTAAACTTCGGGAACCAATAATAGTGGAGAATTAAGAAAATTACGGCGTAATTGGCTGCAATTAGCCGCTTCGCGCATAAGATCAAGCTCATCATCTAAATGTCGTGCAAACTCTGATACAACCTGACGCAATTTCAATCGTTTGCCATCCAACCAAAGCGCTTCTGCTAACCATGCGCCTGTATCCATTAGAGCAACATCGTGAGTAATAATAGGTGCTATATTCGGTCGCAGTATTTTTACTGCCACTTCGGTACCATCATGTAGTACCGCCAGATGAACTTGTGCAACCGATGCACTGGCTATGGGAGTTGCATCAAACTTAAAGAATACTTCACTGATCTTTTGACCATAGACTTTTTCTAATGTGGATAATACAAGATCAGACGAAAAGGGTGGCACCTGGTCCTGAAGTTTGGCCAATTCATCTGCAATATCCTGGGGTAAAAGATCTCGCCGGGTTGATAACATCTGGCCAAATTTAACAAAGATAGGCCCGAGTGTTTCTAAAGCCAAGCGTAATCTTTCTCCACGCGGCTTATCCAATTTTCGCCAGAAAGTTAGCCCTCTTACGATTACTCGCAAGAATTTCAAGCGACTGTGACTCAGAACAAATTCATCTAATCCAAATCGGAAAGCAACAGATTGTATTTTTAAAAGGCGAAGTAGGCGCATTAATTATTCAAATTTGTTTGGCTAGCAAAAGAACTTAAAGAATCAGTTAAATATTATTCGTTTATTTATACTCATGATCCGATAAGTATTTGTTTATTATTTAAAGGAGGAAGTATATCTTTTGATTATTCGTTAGTTAAGGCACCCTGCCGGATTAATCTATTTAACCGCTGCTCCAGTTGTTCGGTATTTAGCTGCAGGTCTTTTACTTCATGAATAAACTTATTGATGGAAACAGATTTTGTTAAAAATATATCTTCTTCCGTCCAGTATTCGACCAAAGCTTGCGACATGCGATTGAAGTTTTCTATTTGCCAGTGCATCATATGCTCACCTGCTTTTGTTATGCGATGTGCGTGTATATCACCAATTGTTTTACTCAAATTATGTTCAATGATCAACCCAAAATTTATATGTTTGCTAATGTCGATCAAATCGTCAGCAAAAGATTGATTACCGGTGGTTTTTATTAGCTTGAATGCGGTTCTGTCTTGAGTAAGCAGTCTGGACAAGATAAGCGGAGATAGGGTAACAGTCGTATCTACACAGATATTATCATTAGCTTGTTTTACCTCACCTTTTGCATCAATAAGTATTTTGAAATTAATTATGGGGGGTATCTGAACACAAACTGTCATGTCAGTATAAGATTGCAGCCGTTTACATGCCCATCTTTCGTGGCATAAAACATGATTGATTGATGTAATTACAGCAGATATCAACATTATATTTCGGGTTAGGCGTTACCGATCTACGCTAGAAATTATGTATTGGGCCAATGATTTCTTCAGACTGACAATAGGTTTGTGAGTATAGCACTATAATTTGAACCAATTATACGACTCCCGATATCTTCTCACAGTCATTATCTTGCTGAAGAGGTGCTGGATCACATGCTATTTTGAAAATGGAACACACACGATATTGCTCTAGGAGATTGTTTCTTAGAAAGAAACTTTATTCTGATTCCGCGTGGGATATTTGCATGTTAGAAATACTGATTCAATAACAACCATATAGTAAATTACTGATGGCGAGATATTAAGAAAACAAAGATCTTATATTGAATCAACAGCAAGAATAAATTATCTATAAATCTAACTCTTGGTTTTGTATGAAATACAAAATTCCATATGCGGCTGAATATCAACAATATTCATTGTTTATTTGACTTTCAGGTTGTTTATTAGCACCAACCAGAGTCACGATTTCCCATACCTGCAAATGTAAAAGTTTGGCTATCTCTTCATAATCGTCAGGTAAAGAAGCATCGTCCCAACCATTGGCAGAATGTCTGGCTAAATTTACAGCAAGCGCAACATTGCGTACGCGTTTTAATTTTGAACAATTATCATCCATAAGAGTAATTAATAACTCAGGTAATTTCCACTTAATGGCAAGTTCCAGTTGCAATTGATGCAGCGAGAAACCGAGAATACTCTCTTGTGCCGCAGTACTGCGTAATGATTTATCCAACTTTTGTAAGTTTCTAATTTTTAACATTTCATTAGGAGAAAAACACCACATGAGTATTTCTGTGATATCATGTAATAACGCAGCAATACGAATCTCTTCAAAATGTAAATCATGCAAACGAATTGCCCAATCAAAAGCATAGGAAGAAGCGAGGTTTGCGCGATGCGTGACTTTTAGCAAATAAACCAGGGCACTCATATTGTCACGTCCCAGGATTTCTTCAACCAATGGTTTTGCAGATACCTTATGCAAGGTAGTTTCAAGTCCAAGCAGCATTATTATTTGCTCGACCTCCACGACATCATGCTCTTGGCAACGATGTTTATGTTGCTGCAAATACCGTAGTAGCTTTACCGTCATTAAAGGATCATATTTCACAACATGAGCAATGCTGCGTGCATTCAAATGCTGTTCATCCTGCTCCAGGATTGCAAGATTACGTGCGGTTTGTTTTAAAACAGGGATTTCTGCTGATGTAAGAAAATTTACCCACTCTGATAATTTTCTTTGTTTCTGCTGTGGCATACTGAACTCCCAATTTGAAATATCGTATTTATTTTTTTACGACATTTCTTCATAAATCTTTAGGAAACAATAAGCTATTTACTCTTAGCCACTTAATTCGTGATAGTTATTTATTTTACAGGAGTTATTGATTAATGATTATAGAACAGAAGGTTAAGAAAATAATCGTTCCAACTCCACACCGGGATCTTCAGCGCGCATAAAAGCTTCGCCCACAAGAAATGCGTTAATTTGATTATTACGCATCAGGGCAACATCAACAGGACTGTGTATGCCACTTTCTGTAACCACAATTCTGTGAGATGGGATTTGATTCAACAATTCAAGGGTTGTATTTAAGGATGTTTCAAAAGTCTGTAAGTTACGGTTATTGATACCTATTAATGGTGTAATCAGTTGAAGCGCCATTTCCAGTTCAATTGCATTATGCACCTCTACCAGAACAGCCATTCCAAGTGTATTAGCCAACTCTTCAAGCTTCTGCATCCGGGTTAAAGATTCATTGATGGAAGTACCCGAATAATCATCATGTTTTAATAAAAACGCACTGACTATCAGCAAAATGCAATCGGCATTCATTGCACGTGCTTCAACAATTTGATAATCATCAAGAATAAAATCCTTGCGCAAAACCGGAAGTAGGCATGCTGCACGCGCTTGTTGCAAATATTCAGGACTGCCCATAAAAAACTGTTGATCCGTTAACACCGATAGGCAAGCTGCGCCATGCAGTGCATAAGTTTTAGCAATCTCAGCAGGCAAGAACTCAAACGATTGAGTACCGTCAGCCGATGAATGTCCGCGTAATATTCCTTTACTGGGGCTGGCCTGCTTAATCTCTGCAATCACAGCGGATTGTCCTGCATTTATTTTGTTCCGAATTGCAGCAACAAAATCACGCGGTGGCAATGCTGATTTTGCTTCTTGCAGTAACAGTGAATAGGGTTTTAATGCTTTAGCAGCAACAATTTCTTGTTTCTTTACTGCAAGAATTTTTTTTAGAATATCGGACATTGTGTTATGAAATGGAGTTTTTGTGAGTAAATTCCACTAATTCATGAAGTTTCTTTAATGCGGCACCACTTTCGATGACTTGATGCGCTGCTTTTATCCCCTGATCGAGAGTATCAACTATACCAGCCACATAAATAGCAGCCCCTGCATTCATCAAAACGATATCGCGCGCTGGCCCGGCAACATTCTTCAGTACCGAGAGCAGCATCAATTTGGCGTGTTCCCCATCAATCACTTGGATGGCTTCAATAGAGGATGTTTTTAAATTAAAATCTTCCGGTCTGATGGCGTAAGTTTTTACTTCGCCATTTCTCAGCTCACCCACGTTTGTTTCACCCGTTATTGTGATTTCATCCAGTCCATCTTTTCCATTGACAATCAATACATGTTGACTGCCCAGCCGATGCAACACATGTGCCAGAGTTTTAACCAGATCATCGTTGAATACCCCCAGCACTTGTCTTTTGGCGCCAGCAGGATTGGTTAATGGCCCCAAAATGTTAAATAATGTTTTAATGCCTAATTCACGCCGTACCGGAGCGGCATGCTTCATTGCGGCGTGATAGTTTGGGGCAAACATAAACCCAACACCAATTTCACTGATACTCTGAGCAACCTGCTGCGGTGTTTGATTTAAATTAACGCCTAATGCTTCAAGTACATCAGCGCTCCCCGATTTACTTGAAACCGATCTCCCGCCATGCTTGGCCACGCGAGCTCCTGCGGCGGCTGCAACAAATGCTGATGCAGTGGAAATGTTGAACGTGTGCGCAGAATCCCCACCTGTGCCACAGGTATCGACCAGATGAGCGTTATCAGAAACATCAACTTTAGTTGCAAATTCACGCATGACCTGAGCAGCCGCAGCTATTTCCCCAATAGTTTCTTTTTTGACCCGAAGGCCGGTAATGATCGCAGCTATTAGAACAGGTGAAATCTCACCTTGCATGATTTGCCGCATCAGAGAAACCATCTCATCATGCATGATTTCTTGATGGGCGATTATGCGGTGCAGAACTTCTTGTGGAGTCATTAAATTACCTTTATTCAACCTAATCTATTTATCGGTTAAGAAAATTCTCGAGCATTTTATGTCCATGCTCACTCAGTATAGATTCAGGGTGAAATTGAATACCTTCAATCGCGAGAGTTTTATGACGTATACCCATAATTTCATCATCTTCAGTCCAGGCCGTAATTTCAAGACAATCAGGCAGCGTCGAACGTTCAACAACCAGTGAATGATAACGAGTTGCAATAAAAGGACTGGGTAAATCCCGGAAAACACCTGCATTATGATGAAAAATGGGGGATGTTTTACCATGCATCAGCCTTTTCGCATGAATGACTCGACCACCAAATGCCTGCCCAATGCTTTGGTGCCCCAGACAAACACCTAAAACGGGAATATTTTGACTAAATTGACTGATTACTGAGAGCGACACTCCTGCTTCATTGGGTGTACACGGCCCTGGAGAAATCACTATTCGTTCAGGCTTGAGTTGTGAGATTTTATCCAGAGTTATTTCATCATTTCGGAATACAACAACCTTTTCACCCAATTCAGAAAAATATTGCACTAAGTTGTATGTGAAAGAATCGTAGTTATCAATCATTAGCAGCATAGTTGTTAACTCTTTGTTTACGCAGTATATTATTAAATAAATTTATAGGGAGCATTATATTGATTGATGAATCAATGGATTAAACAACCAAATTTTACCAGTTCAATCGACATGAGTGTTGCTTCATCATTTAGGGTCAATGGGTATAACATAAACAGCTTATATAACAATAAACTCAATAACCGATCAAAAACTCCTAACCCAATATTTCGCCGTCAGAACATTATTTGATATTGCTCTATTAATTCAGTAAAATAAGGGGCTTTAAAACCTTGTCTCACCACATGCGGGAGACTTTACCCATAAGGAATGTATGCGCCATTATGAAATAGTATTTATTGTTCATCCTGATCAAAGTGAACAAGTGCCTGCAATGATCGAACGTTATCGTGGCATTGTAACCGCAAAAAATGGCAAAATTCATCGAATAGAAGATTGGGGTCGCCGCCAACTTGCCTATCTGATTCAGAAAGTTCATAAAGCGCACTATGTGTTAATGAATATTGAATGCAATCAAGAAGCATTGGATGATTTAGATCATTCGTTTAAATTCAGTGACGCTATTCTTCGGCATCTGACCATTAGAACAGATGGCCCTGTAACAGAGCCATCACCCATGATGCGCCAGGAAGAGAGAGCCAGTTCTGCAGGCTCTCACATCTCAGATGTGGTCGCTGAAGACCCGGAGTCGGATGATATTGCAGATGAACCCGTTGTCTCTGCTGTATAGATTTCATAACAATTGGATTGCAATCAGACAATTATTTGTGGAAAAATTATTAAACTAGGCGTTTTACGCTACACACCTGCCGGCGTTGCTGTTATTGAGTTTACAATCAATCATGCATCACGCCCAATAGAAGCTGGCGTAGCCCGGCAAATAATGTTTGAAATTCTTGCAGTGGCACTTGGGCAAATGGCTCTGACTGTGGCCGAAATTAAGATTAACAGCACGGTTAAACTGACAGGATTTCTTAATAGAAAAAGTCATTTGAATCAACAACTGGTATTACATGCACATCATGTTGTACTTATTTAATCAGTAAATAGGAATTAAAATGGCACGTTTTACAAGACGCAAAGACAGTAAAGAAAAAGAAAAAGAGAAAAAAGCTAACCGCCCCTTATTTAAGCGCAAAAAGTTTTGCCGGTTTACTGCGGAAGGCATAAAACAGGTTGATTATAAAGATATTGAAATCCTGAAAGACTTTGTCAGTGAGAATGGCAAGATAATTCCAGCCCGCATTACCGGCACAAGGGCTTTTTATCAACGCCAGCTCGGCACGGCTGTGGAGCGCGCCCGTTTTCTGGCATTATTACCTTATACTGACCGGCACTGAGGAGTAATGACATGCAAATTATTTTAATGGAAAAAATTACTAATCTAGGGCAGTTGGGGGATATTGTTAATGTCAAGAGCGGTTTTGCACGTAATTATCTGATCCCGCAGGGGAAAGCAAAACGCGCGACAGAACAGGCTATTGCAGAGTTTCAGGCAAAACGTGCCGAGCTTGAAAAAATCCAGGCTGCTGCTTTAGCCGCAGCTCAAGCCATCGCTGCCAAATTAGATGGATTGTTAGTACAAATCACTCAGAAAACAGGCAGTGATGGAAAACTATTTGGTTCGGTTACCAATGCGAATATCGCCGAGGCACTCACAGAACAAGGTTTCTCAGTTGAAAGATCAATGATTCGTATGCCTCATGGCCAATTAAAACAAGTTGGCGATTACCCGCTAACCATCGCATTGCATAGTGATGTATCCGCACATATCACCGTTTCTGTATTAGGTGAAGCGATGCTTTGATAGCATACTTTAAGATTCATTTCCTATTAAAAGGACTATTCAAGATAGTCCTTTTTTCATTTGGTATTCAGCAATGATAGAATTAAGTACCGCTCAATCGTGTTTCTATATGGATACCCATGGCGCAATCACCTGTTAGTATCAACCAAGATCAATCTGTAGATTTCTATAAAACGCCACCCCATTCGATTGAAAGCGAGCAATCTGTCCTGGGCGGATTAATGCTGGATAATAACGCCTGGGAGAAAGTTGCAGATATTATTACTGATAGTGATTTTTATCGGCAGGATCATCGTCTGATATACCATCATATTTGCAAGCTGATAGAACACAACAAACCTGCCGATGTGGTTACTGTTGCTGAATCTCTGGAAATATCAGCGGAACTTCAGAATATAGGCGGACTGGCCTATATTGGCGAGATTGTACAAAATACACCATCTGCCGCTAATATAAAGCGTTATGCTGAAATTGTTCGTGAGCGCTCAATCATGCGTAACTTGGCCCAGGTTGGAGTCCAGATAACCGACTCTGCCTATAACCCGGCTGGACGCTCCGCTGCAAATTTATTAGATGAAGCGGAAGCAAAAGTTTTTGAAATTGCAGAGGAAGGGGCTCGAGGTAAAGAAGGTTTCGTAGATATTCAACCCCTCCTAAAGCAAGTGGTTGAAAGGATAGAGTTACTTTACAATCAAGATAACCCAAGCAATATAACGGGCATTGCTTCAGGTTTTCACGATCTTGATCAAAAAACTTCCGGATTTCAACCTGGAGATTTGATCATTGTTGCAGGTCGGCCATCAATGGGTAAAACAGCCTTCTCACTCAATATTGCAGAACATGTTGCATTGGAATTAAATAAACCTGTCGCTGTATTCAGTATGGAGATGGGCGGAACGCAGCTTGCCATGCGAATGCTGGGATCGGTAGGAAAGTTAGACCAACATAAAGTCCGTACGGGGCGTTTGGAAGATGCAGATTGGCCTAAGCTGACCCATGCATTAGGTAAACTTAATGAAGCCCCCATTTTTATTGATGAAAGCGCAGCACTTAATGCATTGGAACTTAGAGCACGAGCAAGGCGGTTATATCGTCAATATGGTGAATTGGGACTAATTGTGGTGGATTATTTGCAGTTAATGTCCTCCAGCAGTCAGGGAGAAAATCGTGCTACTGAGATTTCAGAAATATCGCGGGCTTTAAAAGGATTGGCCAAAGAACTTAGAGTACCGGTTATCGCATTATCGCAACTTAACCGGAGTCTTGAGCAACGCCCCAATAAACGCCCAGTTATGTCGGATTTGCGAGAATCAGGCGCGATAGAGCAAGATGCCGATGTTATTCTTTTTATTTATAGGGATGAGGTTTACAACCCGGATTCGCCCGATAAAGGTATTGCAGAAATTATAATTGGCAAACAGAGAAATGGCCCGATCGGCAAGATCGATTTAACTTTCCTGGGCGAATATACACGTTTTGAGAGCTATGCCAAATCAGAATATTACTGAAAGCAGCGAGGTACTGGAAGTTACAGTGAGTTTAAATGTAGGAATGAATCCGAGTATTGTTCCATAGAAGTTATCACGGCAATGGTTAAAACGAAATTCAGTTTCTTTCAATAGCAGACAAAAAGTGAAATGATCAAGGGAAGCTAACTATCTCGATATTCACTCGTACAAATGTTATCAGCAACGCCAGAGCGTAACAACCTGTCCAGTTCTGAGTGAGAAACTCTATTCACTGCACTTTTTTGTCTATGCATTAATCAACATTAACTTCAAATAAAAAAGAACAAGGATGATCAAATGAATGATCATCAACATTCATCAAACACGCTTTCTGAATTCATTGGCATGAGGATCAATTTCAATCTTGTCGCCTATTTCCACAAAGGCAGCGACCGGAATCTCAAACCCTGTTCCCACAAGCCGTGCCGGCTTCATGATTTTACCGGTGGTATCCCCTCTGACTGCCGGCTCAGTGTATTCAACTTCACGCACAATCGTGTTGGGTAATTCAACGGAAATGGCCTTGCCTTCATAAAAAGTCACCTGACAAACATCTTCCATACCGTCAATCAGATAATTCAGAACATCCGGCATATTGTCAGCTTCCACTTCAATCTGGTTATAGTCGGCATCCATAAAAACATAGAGCGGGTCAGCAAAATAGCTGTATGTACATTCTTTCCGGTCCAGCACAACCAAATCAAATTTCTCGTCAGCTTTATAGACTGTTTCCATTGTGGTGCTGGAAAACAGGTTCTTCAGCTTCATCTTAACCACCGATGCATTACGACCAGATTTAGTAAATTCAGCACGTTGCACAACCATGGGGTCAACACCAACCATCACGACATTACCCGGGCGTAGTTCCATTGCGGTTTTCATATTTCAATTCCAAAGTTTAAGTTATAAGCAGATTAAATGCTGTTTACTCAGACAAACAGTTCATTCATGAACCTTAAATTATAGCCGATTTCCAGCAAACTGCACCAGACTGGATGCCAGATCATCTTGTTCCAGCAATTGACTGACCCAGTTTTTATTATGTTGTTTCAGTAACTCATAAAAATGTAAGAAGTTCACCCAGATGGCACTATCCAATGCACACCTGCCATTCCAGCAGTCCCACATTTCACGGACAGCCGTTGCCATTCCCGGCGGCATATTGCGGGTATATAAATCAAGAAACGCATCCAGCTTTTTCCAGTGTGCGCCTTCAGTCTGGGGGTAAATATTCCAGACGAAGGGATTAACCGCCCACTGAGCCCGCACAAAGGAATCTTCGCCCCGTACAAAGTTAAAATCACAGCTCCACAATAGCCGATCATAATCTGTTTGTTCCATAAACGGAATGATCTGAACCGTCAGTTGCCCGTGTTGGATGAGTTGCCCGGTTTGTGATGATGCCTTATTTAATAACATAGCTGCTATGCTTTCAGCCACCGTTCTTTGAAGAACGATTAATACGACAGGTGTTGAAGATTCCGCCCATACCTTGATCAATTCCTTCACAGGCGCACTGTCATAACAAAACAATGAAATGCGTATTTCACCTGATTTTCGCTCAGGCAAGCCCTTACGTCGCAAGAATGCATGTTCTGCTTCCGTGTCAAAATTATCTCTTTGAGCTATTAAATCTTTTTCACGTAATAATCCTCCCGTACCTTGCACAAAACCTGGGAAAAAGAATGTTTTGGTTAAAGGAATGCGCGGATGCGGTGAAGGCAGGCCATGACATTGAGTCACCCAAGACTCTGCACTGAGATATTCCAGATTAATCCAAACAGGATGCCGCATTTTCTGCGACATCGCCGTCACATAAACATCAGGCAACTCGCAAGCAAACGCTTCAATCACCACCTCTGCAGGCTCAACTTGCGCAAACACCCGCTGCCATTGGCAGATTTCAACGCCCTGCACGACTTGCTGATGAATACCGGAATTAACAGCCGGTGCTATATGAGCAAAACTGGCCAAGTCATCAACCCACAACCGCACTGTTTGGTGATGCTCATGTGCCAATTGCCTTGCCAGACGCCAACAGACGCCGATATCACCAAAATTATCGATAACCGTGCAAAAAATATCCCAACGACGTTGCATGGCAGTACATGAAAGATTATGCGAAAAGTGAATTGTACCTACCGTTTAATCATGGTAGCGAACAAATCATGTGCATCTGAGTCCGTTATCTCAACTTCAATGAAATCTCCGGGCTGACCATGATTGTTTTTTTCCAAGTAGACCAATCCATCAATTTCCGGTGCATCAGCGCTGCTTCTTGCAATCACCTGATCTTCAGCCATTTCGTCGATCATGACGGTCATTCTTCGGCCTACTTTCGTAGCCAAACATTGACGGCTGATTCCCTCCTGCAATTGCATAAAGCGAGCGCGGCGATCCTGCTTGATTTCTTCCGGCACAGGATCAGGTAGCCGATTGGCTGTTGCCCCCTCCACCGGTGAATAGGTAAAACACCCTACACGATCCAGTTGCGCTTCCTGCAGGAAGGCCAATAATTCTTCAAACTCCTCTTCTGTTTCACCTGGGAAACCCACAATGAAAGTACTGCGCAATGTGATATCGGGACAGATTTGACGCCATTGCTGAATGCGCATTAAATTATTTTCAGCATTCGCCGGACGCCTCATTGCCTTCAGAATGCGCGGATTTGCATGCTGAAACGGCACATCCAGATAAGGCAGTATTTTTCCCTCCGCCATCAGCGGAATCACTTCGTCCACATGTGGATAAGGATAAACATAATGCAAACGCACCCAGACCCCTAATGAACTTAATGCTCGCGCAAGTTCAGTGAGGCGGGTTTTAATCGGCCGACCCTGCCAGAAACCCATCCGGTATTTCACATCAACGCCATAGGCGCTGGTATCTTGCGAAATAATCAATAATTCCTTAACACCGGCATTAACCAGATGCTCCGCTTCCTGCATCACCTGGTGAATCGGACGGCTCACCAGATCACCGCGCATGGAAGGAATAATACAAAATGTGCAGCGATGATTGCAGCCCTCAGAAATCTTTACATAGGCATAATGTTTGGGTGTTAAGCGAATCCCTTGGGGTGGAATCAAACTGGTATAGGGGTCATGCGGTTGCGGCAAGTGCGTATGGATGGCAGACATCACTTCCGGCAGCGCATGCGGCCCTGTCACAGCCAATACCTGCGGATGCGCTTTTTTAACCACATCCCCATCCTCTTTAGCACCCAGACATCCGGTAACAATCACTTTGCCATTCTCGGCCAAAGCCTCACCGATCGCATCCAGTGATTCCTCAACCGCACTGTCAATAAATCCGCAGGTATTGACGACAACCAGATCGGCATCTTCATACGAAGGCGATATTTCATAACCTTCCGCACGTAATTGCGTCAGGATTTGTTCGGAATCCACCAGTGCTTTCGGGCAACCCAGCGAAATAAAGCCAACTTTTTGTGAGGTTTGTTTAGATGATGACATGGAATAAAAATTAAATGAGATATATGATGCAGCGATCGAACCAATAGCCGAATTTTATCTGATAACGGGTTAAAGCAATTCTTTATCTTCAAATTACCGGCCAAAAGGAAGCAATATGAATCACCTGAGAATCAAATGCCTATTGATCATAGCCGTATGTCCGCTCATGCTCATACCGCTTTCGGTATCCGCCCGGATTGATTGCAATACATTGCCGCATTGGAGAACACTGAGTAACGGGTTACAAGTCAATCAACAGCATATTTTTTGTGGCGAATGGAGCCAAGACCGGCCCAAAGGTTTTCATTCACGACCTGGTGGCATCAATCCTTCCGCCATCGCGCAATTCACCATTCAGAGCAAACCCAATGCGGCAGGGATTTATACGGGCCGGTGGTCATATCGGCATCATCCCGATAAAAACAAATTCTCTTCGATGTTTCCAGATCACTGCACTGTCACTCAAGTTTTGAACTCAATCCGTCATGCCACTGCAAACTCTGAGGGAAAATGCCCATCAGATTCTCCCGGCTGGATTCAATGCGGTCAAAATAAGCCTGAAAACGACCAAGAAGAAAAATTCCTCTATTGCAGTAAAGATGACAAGTTTTTTACCATCGGTTTTGCACCGCCTAAAAAAGGTAAAATCAACACAGCCTTCCCGATTTTTGAATGAGCGAGAACCATTTTACCTGGACGGGATATCAATCCACTGAATCCGCACATCGTTTAATTATCGCCTACCTGACGATTGATATACAAAAAAGCCCTGAGGGGACCATGGAACTATTAGAGAAAATAAATGCTGTACGCTCCAGGCAGATTCCTGAGTGGGAACGCATTGGCAATGCATACTGCCTGCGATTATTTCCGGATTTTGCCGAAATTGAAGAAGATTTTGCGGAAGAACTTGGCAAAGTTGAGCAAATCCCAATAGCTGTATTCGAAGCAGCCGTCCAGTCATGGCAGCAACACATCACAAGTTGACGGATTGGCAAAACCTTTACTGCCGATTGCAAAATGATTTAGACAGGCCCGGCATAACGTGCCGCATCAATGATCGACCACAAATGAATCAAGCCTCCTATTACAGCAGGAATGATTAACACCGCAAAAAAATAACCAGTACCCACGACAACAAAAAATAAAAGTGCCGATAATATCCGACCTTGCACCAGTTGCCCCAGCCCCGGAATAAAGAAACTGCAAATCGCTGCGAGTACATTTCCACCAGATCCCTGCCCTGACATCACAAATCTCCATAAAAATATTCAATCAATTAACCTCCGCTTATATTCTGCGAGAGAAACCATACTGATTAGTAATATCAAAAAAAATTAATTAATGCTATCGTTAATCTGTAAAGAGTATTTTCAAACCCTTTGAAGGAGCGCATGATGATAAAAAAATCATTTCTGACAATCTTTTTGTTTTTTATTCTCAGTAACAAAGTGTTGGCCGGAGATATCCTTTATTATTCCGCAACCGATGGCACGGTTAGAGGTGTTAATATCGCAACCGGTATTGAAGCAACCTCTATATCTTCAGCAAATTTTAAAGGCGCAATCGTTGGTGCTTCGCGCGAAATTGCGATTGATCCGGTCACCCGCCTGCTTTGGTATACAGCTACAGATAATTCTATTTATTCTTTCCATACCACTACACTGGCTGAAGGGCCCTCTATCCCCAGCAACAGAATTACTGGCGCAATTGTTGGTGGAGCCCGGCATTTATATATCGATTATTCACGCCGTCATTTATTGGTTACTACAACCAGCGGCGCCATTCAAAGGTTTAGGCTAGATACTCTGGCTGATATCGAAGCGATCCCAGCATCATTTTTTACCGATGGAAATGTTGGAATTCTTCGCCATCTCGCCAGTGATGTCCGTACCGGTAACATTTGGTATGCTGCAACAGATGGATCATTCCGGGAATTTAATCCTGACAGTTTGACCCATACAGGACGCAGGATCTCATTTGGAGAGCAATACGGGGCAAATCCAGGAGGGGCGCGCCATTTTGTAATTGACCCAAACCGTGATTTACTTCTCTATGCCGTTACAGACGGGAGTATCGCTACCATTCCACTCACTTCACTTACTAGAGGCTCAATCATATTAAAACAAGATTCTTTTATCGGCGCTAATCCAGGCGCTGGTCGCATTATCAGCACTGATATTGATGGTACCTCTGGCGGTAATGCAGGATATGCATCCTTTGCATCCAATTATTTGATATTACCTTTTGTCTCAGTGGTAACTGATATGTTGTCAGCAACTCTCAGATTTGATGCAGACAAGAATATGTTCGTAGTCGATCATTATGAACCAACAAGCCAAACAGCGATTAATATAACCACATTTGACTTAGCCACGGGTTTGTTAACCATTCCGTACGTTAATTTCCAAGGAACAACTTACCGAGCGATACTAATTCAAATTCCAGGTACTCTGAATTTCAGTTTAAAAAGTGCAGAGATACAATAAATTTCTTAAATGGAGAGAAAGTAGATTTATCACCTAGGAGCCGCCGGACTTAAGTGATTGTAGCGGGCAAAGTGGGAAAACGGGGACAGATTGACCGGATTTGAGGCACATAGCCATTCTATGCAGCGAAAAATCAGGGTAATAGGTACCGTTTCTCCCATTTGTGCAGTAGATCAACCTTAAGTCCGGCAGACCCCTAGAAATACAGAATTATTTATTCATCCTCAGCTTTTTGCTCATAATCAATACCTATTGCGCCACCCGCCATTCTTTTCTCACGGATCTCTTCGAGATTACCTAATTTATTAATTCTCTGAGAGGTATCCTGTATAAGCTCATCAAGTTTATTCACTGTTTCTTCTGACAGTGTTTTGTTTTTGTCAATCTCAAGCTTGATGAGCTGCATGCCATTTAAAAAATTACCCGTAATATCCTGCACTGTTCGCATGGTTGCTTTTAAGACGTTCAATTTTTCTCTCTGAATTTCAGCTTCTTTGGCCGATTGTAGATTCTTCAATCGTTCCTGATGTAATTCATTTGTTTTATCTCGCTGTATCAAGGCTAGTATCGCTGTGATCCAAATCACAAATATCGCCAAGAAGCGGTTTGCCATAACCTGATAGGCGGGGACATTCTCCGGTGCCGGCGGTGATCCAATATAACCAATTCCCACAAATAACGTACACATCGCAGCAATCATAATGGTAAAACGTTTTTCAGGAGATTTTAACGAACACAACACGATAACAATATAGAGAACACCACCGGCTATACCCAGCGGTATGCTTAAATCTATCAGTAAAATAATCATCGCGCATAAGCTGCAGGCAAAACCAACTTTCATATCCGTTGTTTTTCCGGTATTTAAAGCATGCTGATCGGACTGATTGGAATTAGTCATTAATAATTATGATAGTTATTTGTAATGTAAGATTCCTCCTACTTATTGTATGGCACTATACCTAAAAATAGATATGATTTAAATCACAATCTAACTAATTTTTGATTCAAGCATCAATTTCGCAGCTTCTTTTAATAAAAATTCCCTGAAAGCATTCGCAACACCCGACAGGCGTTTATTCTTGCGATTCACCACATGCCAATAGCGGATAATGGGAAATCCCTGCACATCCAGCACTTTTAAACGGTTCGTTTCAAGCTCCAATTCTGCGGTATGTTGTGACATGATACCCAGGCCCATACCCGCCTGCACTGCCTGCTTAATGGCTTCGGTGGTATCTGTTTCCATGCCTTTATTGATTTTGATTTTATGTTCCGCAAAAAAGCGCTCCATGGCGCCACGCGTTCCAGAGCCTGATTCACGCACCAGAAAGATCTCTTTTTCCAATTGTTGGACCGGAATATTATGCACTTTACACAATGGATGATCAGGCGGCGCTATCACCACTAACGGATTTTCCATAAAAGATTCACTATCAATATCGAGATTCTCAGGCGGTTGTCCCATAATCGCAAGATCAATCAAATTATCGGATAGCTGTTTCAATACTGTTTCACGATTTGAAACATTTAAACTGACGGTAACACCACGATAGCGCTGACAAAACTTTGCCAACAGATGAGGCGCAAAGTAATTAGCGGTTGTCACCACCGAGATGTTCAACTTCCCGCGTTCCATGCCTTTCAATTCATCCATCGCAACTTCCAGATCGGATAGCTGCTGGGAAATTGAACGGCTGTATAGATATAACTCACGCCCTGCTTCCGTTAAATAAATCCGTTTCCCCAATTGCTCAAATAACGGTAAACTTATGTTGTCTTCCAATTGCTTAATTTGCATTGAAACAGCAGGTTGGGTTAAGTGAAGTTCATCAGCAGCACGTGAATAACTCAAGTGCCGGGCAACCGATTCAAATACCTTCAATTGCCGTAAAGTAAGATGTAACATTCATTAGCTCAGTAATAGTTAGTTATAAGCATTACCTTATCATAAATATCAGAATTATTGATTTGTTCTTATAGATAAATAACGCTATAGTGCGTTGCATAGATTTGAGTAGTCATGTTTGTAACGCCACACCCTCTCTTTTCTGTCTGCATTATTGGCTGGAGTTGAGTGGAATTTAATTGGAGAAAATATTATGGCAAAGACATATAACGCAGGTGTAAAAGAGTACCGGCAAACCTACTGGATGCCCGAATACACCCCCTTGGACACGGATATTCTGGCGTGTTTCAAGATTACACCACAACCTGGCATTGACCGTGAAGAAGCTGCGGCGGCTGTAGCGGCTGAATCATCAACCGGCACTTGGACCACAGTATGGACCGATCTGTTAACCGATCTGGACTACTACAAAGGCCGTGCTTATCGTATTGAAGATGTGCCGGGTGATGATACCTGTTTCTATGCTTTTATCGCATACCCTATTGATCTGTTTGAAGAAGGTTCGGTGGTTAACGTATTCACTTCTCTCGTGGGTAACGTATTTGGCTTTAAGGCAATCCGTGGACTGCGTCTGGAAGATGTCCGTTTCCCAATCGCTTACGTGAAAACCTGCGGCGGCCCTCCCATGGGTATTCAAGTTGAGCGCGACATCATGAATAAATATGGCCGCCCACTGCTCGGTTGTACCATCAAACCCAAATTAGGCCTGTCTGCCAAGAATTACGGTCGCGCTGTTTATGAATGTCTGCGCGGCGGTCTGGACTTTACCAAAGACGACGAGAACGTGAACAGCCAGCCCTTCATGCGTTGGCGCCAACGTTTTGATTTTGTGATGGAAGCCATCAATAAATCAGAACGCGAAACCGGTGAGCGTAAAGGACACTACCTGAACGTGACCGCACCCACCCCGGAAGAAATGTACAAACGGGCTGAATACGCCAAGGAAATCGGCGCGCCAATCATCATGCATGATTACATCACGGGTGGTTTCTGCGCCAATACAGGTCTGGCCAACTGGTGCCGTGACAATGGCATGCTGCTGCATATTCACCGTGCGATGCATGCTGTGATCGATCGTAATCCGCACCATGGTATTCACTTCCGTGTATTGACCAAGATTCTGCGTCTGTCCGGTGGTGATCATTTGCATACCGGCACCGTTGTTGGAAAACTGGAAGGTGATCGCGCTTCCACCCTGGGTTGGATTGACTTGCTGCGTGAGAAATTCGTTAAAGAAGATCGCAGCCGCGGTATTTTCTTTGATCAGGATTGGGGCTCCATGCCCGGTGCTTTTGCTGTCGCATCAGGCGGTATTCACGTCTGGCATATGCCCGCATTGGTAGCCATTTTTGGTGATGATGCCGTGTTGCAATTCGGTGGTGGTACTTTAGGTCATCCTTGGGGTAATGCCGCAGGCGCTGCAGCTAACCGTGTGGCATTGGAAGCTTGCGTGGAAGCACGTAACCAGGGTATTGAGATTGAGAAGAAAGGTAAAGAGATTCTGACCACGGCAGCCAAAAGCAGCCCGGAACTCAAGATTGCGATGGAAACCTGGAAAGAAATCAAGTTTGAATTCGATACCGTTGACAAACTGGACGTAGCCCACAAGTAAAAACACCTATTCCGGCACAAAGCACAATTTTCGTGCCGGATAACTCATTGATTAGGAGTATCACAATGTCAGAAATGTTGGATTATAAAAGCCGTCTGAGCGACCCATCAAGCCGGAAATTTGAAACTTTTTCCTATCTGCCCGCAATGAGCGCCAAGCAGATCAAGCAACAAGTTGAATATATTGTTAAGAAAGGCTGGAACCCAGCTGTTGAGCACACGGAGCCAGAGCATCTGATGGACAACTACTGGTATATGTGGAAACTGCCCATGTTTGGCGAGACCGATGTGGCGCGTATTCTGGCTGAAGCGGAAGCTTGTCATAAAGCCAATCCAAAAAATCATGTGCGTTTGGTTGGCTATAACAATTTTTCGCAAACCCAGGGCGCAGCCATGGTGATATACCGCGGTAAAACCGTTTAAAGCAACACGGGTTTCGAACCCTGAAACCCCCTTCACCTGTTACAGGGTTGGGGGTTTTTTTTGACCGGAATTTAGAACTAAATTATTGTGATTTACAAATGAGAGTTATCACAGGAGTTCATTATGAGCAATATCATAGAGCAATATCGTATCACCCAAGAACCCTATTACCATCCCGTAGCTGATGAAGTGGAACTCTATGAAGCCGCTTATTCGGTACGCATGCCGATGATGCTGAAAGGCCCTACAGGGTGTGGAAAAACCCGCTTTGTTGAATACATGGCCTGGAAATTAAAGAAGCCTCTCATCACGGTTGCCTGCAACGAAGACATGACCGCTTCCGATCTGGTGGGCCGCTTTTTGCTGGATGCCAATGGCACACGCTGGCAGGATGGCCCACTGGCGATTGCAGCACGCTATGGCGCCATCTGCTATCTGGATGAAGTGGTTGAAGCACGCCAGGACACCACGGTGGTGATTCATCCATTGACCGATAATCGCCGTGTTTTACCGCTGGAGAAAAAAGGCGAGCTGATTCATGCGCATGCTGATTTCCAAATTGTCATTTCCTACAATCCGGGCTATCAAAGTCTGATGAAGGATTTGAAACAATCGACCAAGCAACGGTTTGGCGCGCTGGATTTTAATTATCCCAGCCATGATATTGAAAGTGAAATTATTGCCCATGAAACCGGCGTATCCACTGAAATTGCAGAAAAACTGGTGTCGATTGCCGAGCGCGCACGGAACCTGAAAGGGCATGGACTGGATGAAGGCATCTCAACGCGTATGCTGATTTACGCGGGCAGCCTTATCGTCAAGAAGGTGGATGCGCATGCCGCTTGCCGGGTTGCCCTGGTACGCCCCATTACCGATGATCCCGATATGCGGGATGCACTGGATGCAGCGGTTTCAACCTTCTTTAATTAAGACTCAGTTGATTCATCGCACGCTGTTGCTCGATAACTATGTGTAAAAGTAGGTGTAACCATGAGCATTAATCTGGATGACTACAAAGAATTGCTGGAAGATCTGGAACCGGAATCGGTTGAATTACTCAGTCATGCCTGGCCTGAAGCCGTCAAAACCTTTTCCCCGCGTGGGCTGGATAATTATCTGAAAGGCGTTTCAGCGCTACGCGGATTGGGGCGCGGGCGCAGCTTGGTGGATTGCTGGATCGATGAAATTCCCCTGGTCGCCAAGGAAATTGGTGAGGATATCATTGGCGATCTGGCGACTTCTGTACTGTCACTCGCGTCAAGAACCTCAGGCGCGGTTATCGAACTGGTACTGGCCACTTCCCCCACAGCCGCCAAGCGCCTGGGAGATGCGCAGCTATTCCAGAATTACCTGCAATTCCTGAATACATTGATCGCACAGGCACCGCGCGGCATCCGTCCTATGCTCAACAAGCTGGACATCCTGTTTGGGCAACTGACGCTGGGCGGCCTACGCCGCTGGGCGATGTGGGGAGCGCATGCGCATCGTACCGATTATGAAGAGCAAATAAAATATTTCGGACTGGAATCCAAGGAATCACTTGCTGTTCTACAGAAAGAGCGCAAAGGCACCCTGTTTGTGGATGTGCAGCGCCGCATCAACATGTATCTGCGCGCACTCTGGGGCCGTGACTTTTTCATGAAACCGACCTCCGGTGACTTTGAGAACCGTGAAGGCTACAAACCCTTTATTGAAAATTATTTCATCCACCTGCCAGATGCTTATGACAATTTTGGCGATGTCTCCGCCACCGAAGTGTATCGTGCCGCTGCCGCGCACGCTGCCGCGCATCTGGTGGAAACCAAACAACCCATTTCTGCCGAAGGATTGAATCCGATGCAAATGGCAGTGATCTCGGTCATTGAAGATGCACGCATCGAAGAACTGTCCATTCGCCGTTTTCCGGGATTGCGCAAAACCTGGGCAGCGTTGCATACCGCCACACCGGACATGAATGTCACGATGGGCGATTACCTCAATCGCCTGGCACGCGCTTTGCTCGACCCGGATTACCAGGACAAGGATGGCTGGATTGCAGAAGGCCGCCGCCTTTTTAAAGATACGCAAGATAAGCTCAGCAGCCGCCAAATCTCATGGGATATCGGGGTTCAACTGACGCATAGTTTCAGGGAGAAAAATATCCCGTTCAATATGCGCACCGATCAACTCACCGCGCCCTATCGCGATGACAATCGCTATTTCTGGGAATTCGAGGAATTTGATTTAAACAAATCTTTGTCGGCTGGCTATGATGCGCCCAAGCAAGTGCGCAAATACGTCAGCGTGATGGAATTTGCCAATGAAGTCGATGTGGAAACGGCCGGCGATGACGCGCAGGAAATCTGGGTCATGGGCACCGAATTTTTTCCCTATGAAGATGCCGGTGTCTCCTACAATGAATC
>ERZ1292625.1197-Hain-H41-01um-R1-1197-length-32825-cov-24_pt1 | contig 32825 bp, 31 predicted proteins | sample MGYA00564400_ERZ1292625 | MGnify/ENA primary metagenome ERZ1292625 (study PRJEB36523, sample SAMEA6512639) | groundwater metagenome | collected 2019-01-08 | study: AquaDiva: Metagenomics assemblies of 32 groundwater samples
TGGTGGAGGCGGCGGGATTCGAACCCGCGTCCGGAAACCATCAGCCAGAAGCTCATACATGCTTATCCCCTCGTTTAGATCTCACCTCATCCGGCGCCTCAGGGAAAGCTCAGGAATCGGCCAGCCCGGTTTTTCTCATCTCCCCGCCCCGGACGGTGTCGGGGAGACCAGCCTGAATTGTGACATCTCTTCAGCCGCTCAGGCGGCAGCCGGGAGACGCGCTGCTTAGTTAAGCAGCGAGTGCCAGTTCTTGGTTATTGGCAGTTGGTGTTTGCCATGTGTTTAACGAGCCCCATGGCACCTCGGCATGCAACTCCTGACCTCTCAATCCCCGTCGAAGCCTGTCGCCCCCTTTGTGATTTTTTGCCACGAATTTTCACGAACGGTCACGAAATACATTGTCATTTTTCGTGTTTGTTCGTGTTCATTCGTGGCTGATACTATAATACCCTATTTCGCCTTTATCTTCAACAGCCCATTCACGTCCTCTTCGCCCCTGCCGCTGATCCGGACGCGTTTTCCCCTGGAGGTATGGCCGGACAGGATCTCGACCTGCGACTGGGCGATGGAAAAGAGGTCAGCGAGGAATTTAACAAGGGCCTCGTTGGCGGCGCCGTCCACCGGCGGGGCCGTCAGCCTGATCTTAAGCGACCCGTCTTCCATCCGGACGATCCCGTTCTTCGATGCCCGGGGCTGAATTCTCACCGTGAGGGTAACCGTCCCGGAACCGCCCTTACTCGGCGACCTGCTCATCCTTTACTTCCTCGCCGGCCTCCTCGTAGCTAACCATTTCAAGATGCATCTGGACGACCTTTTTCATGTCCTGGAGGAAATGGTGTTTTCTGCGTTTAAGATTCTGAAGCTCCGCTTCGAGCTTGATCCGCTCCGCCTGGGCCCGGTCGAGGCTCTGCTGGGCCCTGACCTCGGCGTCTTTGATGATGAGCGAGGCCTCCTTGCGCGCGTTCTCCCGCAACTCATCCATGAGCTTCTGCGTCGTGAACATGGTGCTCTTGAGCATGTCTTCCTTCTCCGCGAGCGCTCGGAGACGTTCGTCATAGGACTGGTGGAACTCCCGGAGCTCCGTCACCTCGCGCACGAGCGTCTCCATCTCTTCCCTGATGAGCTCGAGGAATTGCTCAACCTCCTTGCGGTCGTATCCGCGGAAGCCCGTGTGGAATTGTTTCTGCTGTATGTCGAGAGGTGTAACGTTCATTATCGGTCTCCTTACGTGAGCGACATCCCGAACCGGTACAGGGTCGCCACAACGGCTTTCCGGGCGAATGTAATAATGAGGATCGCGATGATCGGGGACAGGTCTATTCCAAGCCGGTGCGCGGGGACAAGCTTGCGCAGAGGTTTGAGCGCCGGCTCCGTCAGCCGGTGCAGGACCTGCACGATCGTGTTATAGGGATCAGGGTTCACCCATGAAATGAGCGCCCTGGCAATGATGACCCACATATACATGACTAAGACCCAGTCGAGCACCTCGGCAACGCCGAGCAGAATATTTCCGAGTATGAACATCGCGCCTCCTTGGCTGTTAATAAATCGTTGATGAACAATGGACCGGCGAAGCGGAGAATGGAGGAAGCGGAGATATAGAAAGAATAATCACCGTTTCTCCGCTTCCCCGCTTTCCCGATTCATATATTTTCTGTAACTACTCGGGTCTCATGTAGCGCCCTCATTTACTGAGGGCGACTAATCGTCGGGGATAAACCCCGACGCTACAACCTTTTGTGACTTCTGCGTCTTTTTGCGGCTGACTTGAGTAGTTACTCTTTCCTTAACTATGTCCTACTTCCCCAGCTCCCTGCTCCGTTCCGTCGCCGCCGCGACGGCGTTCATGAGCGTTGCCCGAAGCTTTCCCTCTTCGAGCGCGTGAAGCCCTTCGATCGTGGTACCGCCCGGAGACGTGACCATGTCCCTGAGCTTGCCGGGATGCTCCTTTGTTTCCAAAACCATTTTCGCCGCGCCGTACACGGTCTGGGCCGCGAGTTCCAGCGCGAGCTGCCGGGGCAGGCCGGCCTTCACCCCCGCGTCGGCAAGTGCCTCAATGATCGTAAAGACATAGGCAGGCCCGCTGCCCGACAGGCCGGTCACCGCGTCCATCAGCTTCTCGTCAACAACGAAGGACCTGCCCACGGAGTTGAATATGCTTTGCGCCAGGGCAAGGTCGTCGCTGGTGGCGTTCTTCCCTCCTGCAAGCGCAGTAGCTCCTGCAAGCACCAGCGCAGGGGTGTTCGGCATCACCCGGACCACCCGGGGACCGCCCGTAAGTATTTTCTCGAGCCTGGCGATCGTCACGCCCGCGGCGATGGAGATCACAAGCTTGCCCTTGTCCGCCACAGGCCCGATCTTTGTCAGGACCATATCGATGGCCTGGGGCTTTACACAGAGCAGGACGATCTCGGCCTGGGACACGGCGTCCTTGCTGCTCTTGTGGATAATGATACCATAAGTCTTCCTCAGATGTTCAAGCCGGTCCGACAAAATGTCCGCGACCAGGATTTGGTCCGGCTTTGCCGTGCCTGCCGCAATCAGCCCCTTGATGAGCGCCTCGGCCATGTTCCCGCCGCCGAGAAATGTGATCTTTTTATCTATCGACATATAGCCTCCATTTTTCTCCACGAATAAACGCGAACAAAGGCAATCGGTAGCGTCGGGGTTTATCCCCGACGAATTACGTTGCCCATAAAGGGCAACGCTACAGTATCTTCTTCGTGAAATTTCGTGACCGTTCGTGGCTGAACACTCATTTCCTACTCCCGAATATCGCCGTTCCAACCCTCACCATCGTGGCGCCTTCTTCTATGGCGACCTCAAAATCTCCGCTCATTCCCATCGACAGCTCCTTCATCGAGACGCCGGGAAGGCCCTTACGGGCAGTGCTCTGCGCCAACTCCCTGAGCTTGCGGAAATAGGGCCGCGAGTCCTCAGGGTTCTCCGAGAACGGCGGCATGGTCATGAGGCCATGGATTGCAATATTCTTGAGCTTCGCCGCCTCTTTGATGAGGTCCATCGTCTCGTCGATCCGCACGCCTGCCTTGGATGCCTCCCCCGCGATACTCACTTCGATCAGGACCGGCTGGACCTTGTTGATCTTCGCCGCCTGCCTGTCGATCTCCCCGGCTAGCTCCCGATTGTCCACGGAATGAATGAGCTCAAAGAGCTTCACCGCATACTTTGCCTTGTTCGTCTGGAGGTGGCCGATCAGGTGCCAGCTCGCGACATTCCCGAGCTCTTCGATCTTCTCCTTCGCCTCCTGCACCCGGTTCTCGCCGAGAATCTTCGAACCCGCGGCGACTGCCTCGCGGATCCGAGTGGCGTCGACGGTCTTGGTCACCACAACGAGCTTCACCGACGACGGGTCCCTTCCCGCGCGCTGCGCCGCAGAAGCGATCCTGTCCGTGACGGTCTTGAGGTTATCCGCTATCGACATAGAAATAAAGAATGAATGCAGAATGCAAAGTGCAAAATGCAAAAATCAAAATGAAAAAATATAAAATCATAGCCACCGGCCATACCACAATTTTACAATTTGCATTTTGAAATTTGACTTTTGCATTGCTTCTCTGGCATTACGGTTTCAACATTATCACCGACAGCATCCTGCCCGTCCTGCCTTCGACGCGAAAGGAATAGAACAGGTCTTTCCGGCAGGACGTGCAGAGGCCGACGGCGTGAATGTTGCCCTTGGCCAGACCGGCCTGCACGAGCTCGATCTTGTTTGCCTTGACCAGGTCAAGGCTCCAGCGGTCTTTCCCGCACGGCGCCGTCACTTCCTTCCAGAATGAAAAAGCCTCCCGCACCGGCCCCATCACCGGCTCGTCAACCTCATAGCACTCAGGCCCGATTGCCGGACCGATGGCGGCGATCATCCGAGCGGGATCGGAGCCGAAGGCTTCCTGCATTTTTCTCACTGCCTTCCGGACGATCTTCTTTACCGTGCTCCGCCAGCCTGCGTGGACTGCCGCCACTGCCGGAGTCGCGGGATCGAACAGCAGGACCGGCACGCAGTCCGCTGTCTCAACGCCGAGTGCAAGCCCCGCTGCCTTCGTGATCATGGCGTCTGCCTGGGTGGAACGCATGCTGCGATAGTTCCGCATGTCCACCTTCACGATGTTCTCACCGTGCGCCTGGTTCACGGTGATCACCCGCTCGGGATCGATCTTGAATGCCTCAGCCACCGCACGCCAGTCTTCCGGCGACTTGATCCCGTTGTTCCTCGCCCCGTGTCCGTCCTTGCGGGTCGTGAATGCATGCTTGACGGCGCTCATTGCTTCCAGGGCGGGAATGGTTATAGAGTGCATATCAGCCATAAACGGGAAATTCCAATTCACAAGCACTAAATCCCAAACAATATTCAAAATCAAATTACCAATATCCGGAACGTTCGTACTTTGGTGCTTGAAAATTATTTGTTGATTGGTGATTACTATTTGGTGCTTGCCCCTTCACACACACCGCAGGTTTTGCATGACCCGACCCTGCACGGAGGGGTGAATTTGCCCTCGAAGGCTCTTTTATACTCGTTCATAAGATAATCTTTCCTCACGCCGATGTCAATAAAATCCCAGGGCAAATTCTCCGCAACATCGCGTGGCCTGGTCACATAAAAATCAGTGTCCATGCCGAGCTCCCGCGCAGCCGCCTTCCAGTCTCCCCCTTTTTCATGGGCGGCCATGATGAGGCGGCCGACCCTCCTGTCGCCGCGCGAAAGCAGCGCCTGGACGTATTCCCACTTGGGAAGGTCATGGATCAGGTTCATGTTGCCGATCTTCTTGACGGCCTTTTCCAGATAGCGCAGCTTTCTGTTCAAGCTCTCCACGCGCTCCATGGGCTCCCACTGAAACGGCGTGAAGGGCTTGGGCACGAAGGAGTTCACGGAGAGCGTGATCCTGCCGATCCTGCCTGCCGGCCGCGCGTGCCTGAGCTGGACCTCCCGCACGTTTTGGGCGAGAGTGAGAATTTCCTCCACGTCCTCCTGCGTCTCCGTGGGCAGGCCGATGATGAAGTACAGTTTCAGGTTCGGAATCCCGGCGCCGAATATCATGTCCGCGGCCCTGAGAATGTCCGCCTCGGTGATCCCCTTGTTGATCACCCTGCGGAGCCGCTCCGAGCCCGCCTCGGGCGCGATGGAGATGGTCTTGTGCCCGCTTTTCGCGAGCCGCTCGATGAGCGCCGCGCTCACCGAGTCCGCGCGGAGCGACGAGACCGATACTCCGCCCTCGATGGCGGCGCAGAGCTCGCCGATTTCCGGATAATCCGACAGCGCCGCGCCCACAAGGCCTATCTTGCCGCACAGAGCATCCGCCTTCCGTGCTTGTTCCCTGGCCTGCTCCAAGCCGAGGTTCCTCGGCGGGAGATAGAGGTACCCGGCCATGCAGAAGCGGCAGTGCCTGCCGCAGCCCCGGGTGATCTCGGCCAGATACCTGTCGCTGAACTCGGTATTCGGCGTGAGGATCACCGACGCCGCGGGGGCCCTGTTGATGTCCTCAAGGGTCCGCTTTTTTATGACAGCGGACGCGGCAGGCTCCAGTTTTTTTCTCTCCTTGATCGTGCCGTCTTCATGGTAGGCGACCCCGTAGAACCCGGGTATGTATACCCCGGGAATCGTACTGAGGGATCTGAGGAGTTCTTGCCGGTCTTTTGTCCGGTTCGCCTTGTAGACATCGATGAATTCTCCGATTGCTTCCTCCCCTTCGCCCACGATCACCAGGTCGAAAAAATCGGCAAGGGGCTCGGGGTTGAAGAAAGAGCAGATGCCGCCCAGCATCACCAGGGGATCATCTTCCGTGCGCACACGCTTATCAGCGGCGATACCCGACAGGCGAAGCATTTCGAGGATGTTCAGATAGTCCTGCTCGAAGGACACGGAAAAGGCGAGAATGTCGAATTCCTTCACCGGCCGCCGGCTCTCGAGCGCAAAGAGGCCCGTACTGCTCTTTGCGTACTCGTCGATATCCTCTTCGTCGGGAAGAAAAACACGCTCGCACGAGGTATCATTGCGACTGTTCAGGATGGAATATATCCGGTGCACCCCGAGGTTCGACATGCCCACGTGGTAGGTGTTGGGATAGGCCAGCGCGAGCTCCACCTCAGCGCCCCGGGGCTTGTAAACCGTTCCCCGCTCGGCAGCGAGCAGCGCCTCGATTTTCTCTCCCAGATGCCGTGACATGCGGGGATTATACTATTCTTTACCGCCTTGTGCAAAATTATTCCGGCTGCGGGGATCCAGGACGAGGAGGAGCGAATGGAGAAACCATGATGCGTCAGGAGGTTCAAAACGGCCTTGGGAGGACGCGGAAACGAGGAAACGCCGGGGCGGTATCTATCTCGGCTCTTTGTTGTACTGAACACTCACTTCGTAGGCGATGCTGGCATGGCCGGGGCGGAGGTTTTCGTTTTTTCCATTGCACACGATCTTGCCCTTCACCGATTTTTTGCGGGTCTTGACAAGGCTGGAAACGATCGGGGCCAGGTCAAAGCCGCCGTTCGTGCATTCTTCCCGCATACAGTCCATGCGAAAGCAGGCATAGTCGGTAGGAAAGAAATTCACCGTCCGCACCATGAGAATAGGATCGGAGGTCTTCTGGTAATAGGTCATCCGGAAAACGATGCTCGAAATCCCGGGAAAGCGGTCTGACACCAGCCCTGCGGCAAGCATGCCCTGCCTCTTCAGTTCAAGCTTTTCCATATAGTTCTGTTTGTGTTGCATTGTTTCCTTTCAGGGCCGTCAAAGGGTCAATAAAAAGACCACAAAGCCCGCGTCTTTGTGGTCTTACCGGTCGTGGTCCCGTTGAAAAATCATGTATTATAATCGCACGTTACGCCCATAAAGTCAACAGTTGTTTTCACGCTTTTTTATACATCCTTGACTGCATTCTCCGATAATGGTATGGTTATGGTTATGCCATCTTGTCGTCATAGAGGACTGGTTGAATAAGGAAATCGTGACGGCAGCGCCTCTCCGCCATTCTATGCCCCAGGAAACAAGCCTCCACAACATCAGCATTGTCCTCGTAAACACCAAGACGCCCGGGAACATCGGGGCCGTGGCCCGGTGCATGATGAACATGGGCCTGTCCCGGCTGCTCCTGGTCAAGCCGCCGCCGGACAGGCGCGGCGAGGCGATGAAGCTTGCCGCGGGCGCCGAGGAGCTCATGCAGAAGGCGGCGCGGTTTCACACGCTGAGGGAGGCCGTCGTTGACCACGGTCTCGTGGTGGGAACGTCGAAGCACGTCACCCGGCGCCGGAAGAATATTCATCCCCCCCGCGAGATGGCGGAGCATATCATCCCGCTCTTGCCGAACAATAAAGTGGCTGTCGTCTTCGGCCGCGAGGTGAACGGCCTGGACAAGGATGACCTCGCCCTCTGCCAGGAACTCATTGCCATACCCTCTTCCGACGCCTTCCCTTCCCTGAACCTCTCTCACGCGGTCATGGTCGTGGCGTACGAGTTGTTTCTGTCTGCCCGGGCCGGCGCCCCTGCTTCGGAAACCGCGCTTGCCCATGCCGATGCGCTCGAAAACTTCTACCGTCATTTACAGAACACCCTGCAGGACATCGGTTTCCTTGACCGGGAACATCCGGAGCACATGATGTTCGCGCTGCGGCAGCTCTTCGGCAGGGCGCGGCTCGACCAGAGGGACGTCAGCATCCTCCGCGGCATCCTGCACACGATGGAACGCGCCGCACCGCGCAGCAAGCCGTGAAATTCTGATTAGCCTGGAAAGAGCGTTTAGTCACGGATTTTGAAAAGCTTACGATGGATTCATGGGTCACCCATTCGGCGAATCTTTGATATTATTTTTTGCTTGGTTTTATCCGTGGTTATCAGTGTTCATCCGCGGCCAACTACCGTCTTTAGGTTAATCCGCCTGCCTTCTCAAGAACGTGGGTTTATCGAGATCGTCGCCGTCGATGCCCAGGGCTTCGTTGCGAAAATCGAAGGCCTCCTGCCTGCGCTTGGGCTTTTCGATGACCTTCATGTATTCTTTCAGGCTCACGGGCCGCTTCACGCGGTCGCGGATGCCCTGCTCGTCGAAGCCCGTGGCGATGACCGTCACCATGATCTCTTCGCTCATGACGGGGTTGATCACGGCGCCGAAGATGATGTTCGCGCCCGAATCGGCCTCTTCCTTGATGATGGCCGACGCCTCGTTCAGCTCGTAGATCCCCATATCGTTCCCGCCGGTGATGTTGATGAGCACGGCCCGCGCCCCTTTGATGGAACCGTCTTCCAGCAGGGGACTCGATATGGCCCGCTGCGCCGCTTCGATGGCCCGGCCCTCGCCCCTGGCCACGCCGGTGCCCATGACCGCGCGGCCGCGGTTGGACATGACGGTCTTCACGTCGGCGAAGTCCACGTTCACGTATCCCGGCACCATCACCACGTCGGAGATGCCCTTCACGGCCTGGCCGAGCACGTCGTCGGCGAGCTTGAAGGACTCCAGGAGCGTCGTCTTCTTCTCGGCCAGGTTGAGGAGCCGTTCGTTGGGGATTACGATGAGGGCGTCGACGTTCTTCTTGAGTTCCGCCAGGCCTTCCTCGGCCCGGTGCATCCGCGATATGCCCTCGAAACTGAAGGGCTTGGTGACGACGCCCACGGCAAGAGCGCCGACCTCGCGCGCAAGGCCCGCGATCACCGGCGCAGCGCCCGTGCCCGTGCCGCCGCCCATCCCGGCGGTGATGAAGATCATGTCCGCTCCCGAAAGCATGGACTTGATCTTCTCCACGTCCTCGAGGGCCGCGCTTCTTCCGACCTCGGGGTTGCCGCCCGCTCCCCGCCCGCAGGTGAGCATGGAGCCGATCTGGAGCTTGATGGGCGCCCGTGCGAGTTCCAGGGCCTGCATGTCCGTGTTTGCAACGATGAACTCGACACCCTTGATCTCGGACAGCACCATGGTGCCGACGGCATTGCTGCCGCCTCCTCCCACGCCGATCACTTTTATCTTTGCAGGCAGCTTCTCTTCATCGAACTGGAACATCCCGCTGTCCCTCCTTTTCTCGCCCGCGTTCTCGCTGGCGACAAAGTCCATGATATCCTGGAAACTGAATTCGAGATTGTCCATGGCCATCTCCCTGTACGGCAGGAAAAAATTGGAAACTGAAGATTGAAACTTGAAAATTTTAAATTTGAAATTTACATTTTCCAGCTTTCAATCCGGCTCTGCCGCTATATGTATTCTCCCAACCACTTCCAGAATTTGTTCATCATCCCGCCGCGGCTGAATTTTCGCGGGGCCTCGTCCTGGTTCTCCGCGCCGTAGAGCACAAGCCCCACTCCCGTGGCATAGATGGGGCTGTTCACCACGTCCATGAGGCCGCCGATGTTTCGCGGGGCCCCGCGCCTGATCGGCAGTCCGAGATACCGCTCCGCCGCCTCCTGGATCCCCTCCATGAGCGCCGTACCGCCGGTAAGCACGATGCCCGAGGCAAACATGTCCTCGAACCCGGTCTTCTTGAGCTTCTGCTGCACCATGCCGAAAAGCTCCTCCACGCGAGGCTCGATGATCTCGGAGAGGATCTGGCGGGACAGCTGTCTTGGCGGCCTGCCGCCCACGCTCGGCACGTCGAGGGTCTCTTCGTGCTTGACCAGGGAAGACAGCGCACATCCGAATTTTATCTTTATCTTCTCCGCCTCCGACGCGGGCGTGCGGAGCCCGATGGCGATGTCGTTCGTAAGGTGGTTGCCTCCGATGGGGAGCACCTCGGTATGCCACAGGCTCCCTTCAAGGAAGAGCGCCAGGTCCGTCGTCCCTCCGCCGATGTCAACCACGGCGACGCCCAAGTCCTGTTCCTCCGTGGTAAGCACCGCGCGGCTTGATGCCAGGGGCTGAAGCACCAGGTCGTTGACGCTGAGCCCCGCGCGGGAACAGCTCCTCACGATGTTCTGGATGGAGGTGACGGCGCCGGTGATGATATGCACCTTGGCCTCGAGCCTCACCCCGAACATGCCGTGGGGCTCCTTGATCCCGTCCTGGTCGTCGATGATGAATTCCTGCGGGAGCACGTGGAGGATCTGCTGGTCCATGGGAATGTTGACCGCCCGGGCCGCGTCGATCACCCGCGCAACGTCCGTGGCCCCCACCTCCCTGTTCTTGATGGCCACGACGCCCCGGGAGTTGATGCCCTTGATATGGCTGCCGGAAATGCCCACGTAGACGGCGTTGATCTCCACGCCCGCCATGAGCTCGGCCTCCTGGACGGCCTTCTTGATGGACTCCACGGTGCTGTCGATGTTCACCACCACGCCCTTCTTGAGGCCGTGGGAGGGGCTGATGCCGATGCCGATGATGTCCACCTGGCCGGTCTCTTTCACCTCGCCCACGATGGCGCAGACTTTGGTGGTCCCCAGGTCCAGCCCCACGATTATGTTGTCCTGCTTCTTTACCACTGGCACCCCTCCTGAAGGGTCATAAGGCATGGTCAAGGGGCAGGGGTCGTGCTCATTATTCATCCGACCCTTGACCCCGGACCCTTGCCCCTATCTTTTGACCATCACCGCCGCCTGCCGCTCGGGGCGGAGATCCACATAGGCGAAGGTGATTCCGCGCCGCTTCACGTCGGCCATGATCTCGCCGAGCCTCCGGAGCTTTTCAGCATAATTCCCCCTGCCGATCTTGAATTCACGACCCGCGTACAGAAGAGACAGGGACTCCGGCGTATTCGCATTCACCGTTACCTCTTCGAGCCGCCATCCCCGGCAGGCCGCCAGCTCGGCCAGGAGCGCCAACGCTTCGGCCACGCCCTCGTTGTCGACCCGGTCTCCGGCGCGGACCGGGCAGTTTTTTACCTTCACCAGCGGGAGCGATGCCAGCGAGAGCGATGAAGGACGAGCGCCCTCCCTGGCCGCCTTGCCCACGACAACGCCCTCATCATCCACCAGGAACCGTCCCGTGCCGGTTTCCAGCACAGCAGCGGGACTGCGCTCGGTAAAGACCATGCTGATCCTGTTGGGCAGGCGGCGCTCTATCCTGACATCCTTGACCCAGGGATGGGCCCGCGCCCGGCGCGCCGCCTCGTGGAGGTCGACGCGAAAGATGTTCTGCCCGGTGAAACCGGCCGCCATGTCCTTGATCTCGCCCTCGCTGATCTGTCTCACGCCCCGTACATCCACGCCGGCGATCTGAAAAACCTCGGCGCGGACCAGCGATTGATAGGCCGCCCAGCCGAGATAGCTTCCCAGAACGATGACCGCGGCTGCCAGGCCCTTGACCAGCGCGCCTCCGAATCCTGCGCGCCGCTTCGGAGAACTCCGCGCCGCCGTCACGCGCTTCACCGTCACGCGGTTCCCGTCGCTCCGGTACTTCCTCGGGACTTTTACATTCTTATAGTCTTTCATTTCCTCGCGTTCTGGATCAAGGCAACCGTGTTGCCGTTACCTCTGTACGCCGACACGGTCGGCTTGCTCCACAAGCGCCAATCGCAGTATCTCCTCGACCAGGTCCGGAAACGATATCCCCACACCCTTTGCAATCTCCGGAAGGAGGCTCGTGGCAGTCATGCCCGGCAGGGTGTTCACTTCGAGGACGAAGGGCCGGCCGGTCCCGTCGATGATGAAATCCACGCGGCTGTAGCCCGTGCAGCCGAGGGCGCGGTGCGCGGCAAGGCCCGCATTCAGCGTCCGCTGATAGACATCCTTCGGTATCCGCGCCGGGAAAAAATGGTCCGACATGCCCTTTTCATACTTTGCCTTGTAATTGTAGAACTCTTCTTTGGGCACGATCTCGATGGCGCCCAGCGCCCGGTCACCCAGGATGCCCACCTGCACTTCTTTGCCTTTGATATATTTTTCTATCAATATATCACAATCGTAGGTGAATGCGAGCTCTACGGCCGGACCGAGGTCATCGTTCTTATGGACAAGGCTTACGCCCACACTGGACCCTTCGGAGCAGGGCTTGACCACAAGGGGAAATCCCATCTCCGCGGCCGCGGCCTTTGCGCGCTCCCGCTCGGAAACTACCGCGTAAGGCCCGACGAGCAGGCCGTGGCTTTTAAACGCCAGCTTGGACACGATCTTGTTCATCCCCATGGCGCTCGCCAGTATCCCCGAGCCCGTATAGGGGATGCCCATGACCTCGAGCATTCCCTGGATGGCGCCGTCCTCGCCGTACGTGCCGTGGAGTCCGATGAATGCCGCTTCGACGCCGGCCTTCCGGATCTGCTCCGCCGCGTCCCTGTTGACGTCAATGCCCACGGCGCTGTAGCCTTTGTCCTGGAACGCTTTCAAGATCGCTGTCCCGCTCGCGAGGGACACCTCGCGCTCCGACGACAGCCCGCCCATAAGGACACCGATTTTTTTCTTCGTCACCAAGCCCATGACCCCTGCTCCTTGACCCCTGATCCTTTCACGTTATGCATCTTCCCCGATGATCTTGATCTCCGGCTCAAGCCGGACGTTATGGACCGCGAGCACTTTCTCCTTCACCATCTCCATGAGGGCCAGCACGTCGGCGGCCTTCGCCGAGCCCAGGTTCACGATGAAGTTGGCGTGCTTTTCCGAGATCTGCGCCCCGCCCACGGTTTTGCCTTTCAGGCCTGACGATTCGATGAGCTGGCCCGCGGCGACGTCCTGGGGGTTCTTGAACACCGACCCCGCGCTCGGCATCCCCCACGGCTGATGCTGCTTCCTCTTGTCCATGAGCTCCTTCACCCGGTTTTTGATCTTTTCCTCGGCGCCCCGGCGAAGGGTGATCGTGGCTTCAAGAACGAGGTGTCCGCCGGGAATTTTTGCCGTCCGGTAGCCGAAGCCCATCTCCTCGCGGCTTTTTGTGATGAGCCGTCCGTCCGGGGATATGAGGGTGACGGAGTCCGTAATGTCTCCAAGCTCTCCATCGGTCGTGCCGGCGTTCATGCACACCGCGCCGCCCACCGTGCCGGGGATGCCCGTGGCGAACTCAAGGCCCGTGAGTCCGTTCTCCACGGAAAAATTGAGAAGCCGCTGCAGGGGGGCGCCGGCCTGGACGTGGAGGACGGCAAAGGTGCCCCCCACCGAGCGGTATTCCCGGTCCAGGGAGATCGATGCGATGCGGGCGAGACTGACGGCAACGCCGCGGAACCCGCCGTCCCGTACCAGAAGGTTCGTGCCGCCGCCGAGGAAGAAATAGTTCAGTCCCCGGTTCTTGATCTCTTTCAAGAGGACGATCACGTCCTGTTTGTCCGCGGGGTAGACGAGGGCGTCCACCGGACCGCCGATGCGGAACGATGTGTGGGAGCTCAGCGGCTCGTTCAACTTCACTTCTCCCCGAAGGTCAGTGAACTTCATGTTTTATCCTCTCCAGAATTCGTTCTCCCAGTTTCCATACGTCTCCCGCCCCGAGGGTGAGCACAAGGTCGCCCTTCCGGAGCACGCCGGCAAGATGGTCTACCACCTTGTCCTTGTCGGCGATAAAGACCGCGTCCTTGTGTCCGTGGCGCTTGATGCCTTCGTAGATCGCCTGGCCCGACACGCCCGGTATGGGATGCTCTCCGGCGGCGTAGATCTCCATGATGACCACCGTGTCCGCCTGGTTGAAAGCGGTGAAAAACTCCTTGAGCAGGTGCTGCGTGCGGGAGTACCGATGCGGCTGGAACACCGCCACCACCCGCCTCCCGGGGGCCGCCTTGGCCGCGGCGAGGGTCGCCTTGATCTCCGTGGGGTGGTGGCCGTAGTCGTCCACGACGAGGATGCCGCCTGCCTCTCCCTTGATCTGGAACCGCCGCTGCACGCCGCTGAACTCCTTGAGCGCCCGGCGGATCACTTCGAGGTCGACGTCGAGCTCGCGGGCAACGACAATGGCCGCGATGCTGTTACTGACATTGTGGATGCCCGGAATGGCGATTTCGAACCATCCCAGGTCCTGGCCGTGATGGGTCACTTTGAACCGCGACCCCAGGGGCTGGAGGGAAACCTCCTGTGCCTGGTAGTCCGCCTGGGTGCTCGTGCCGTAGGTGAGGTAACGCTTCTCCACCGACGGGATGAGGGACTGGATATGCCCCTCGTCCAGGCAGAGCACCGCGACGCCGTAGAACGGCACCTTGTTGATGAATTCCAGGAAGGCGTCCTTGATCTCGTTGATGTCCTTGTAGTAATCGAGATGCTCTTCGTCGATGGTCGTGACCACGGCGATGGTGGGCGAGAGCTTGAGGAAGCTCCCGTCGCTCTCGTCCGCCTCGGCAACGAGGAACTCGCCCTGGCCGAGCTTGGCGTTCGTGCCCAGGCTGTTGAGCTTGCCGCCGATGACCACCGTGGGGTCGATGCCGCCTGCGGCCAGCACCGTGGCCACCATGGACGTTGTGGTCGTTTTGCCGTGGGCGCCGGCAATGGCCACGCCGTACTTGAGCCGCATGAGCTCGGCAAGCATCTCCGCGCGCGGGATCACCGGTATCTGCTTTTCCCGCGCCGCCGCCACCTCCACGTTGTCCTTCTTCACCGCCGAGGAGATGACCACGACATGGGGCGACGTGATGTTCTCCGCCCGGTGGCCGATGAAGACCTCGCCGCCCAGCTGCTTCAGCCGCTCCGTGGTGTCCGAGTCCTTCATGTCCGAACCGGAGACCTTGTAGCCCAGGTTCAGGAGCACCTCGGCAATGCCGCTCATGCCGATGCCGCCGATGCCGACAAAGTGGATGTGCTTAATCTTTTTGAACATAGGATATACAGATCCTCGCGATCTCTCCGGCCGCGCCCGACTCCATGAGGCCTGCGGCCTTTCCGCCTTTTCCGGCGTATTTTCGTATCACCGCCGCCAGCCCCGTCGGCGTCAGGTTTTTCTGGACAATGACGTCCGCGCTGCCGCGGTCGGCGAGCGTTCTGGCATTATACTCCTGATGGTTGTCCGCTGCAAAGGGATAGGGGATGAGCACTGCCGGTTTTCCGCACACGGCAAGCTCCGCCACGGTAGTGGCGCCTGACCGCGAGACCACAAGGTCCGCGGCGGCGTACGCCCCCGCCATATCATATATATAGGGAAAGACCGCTGCCCTCATCCCTGCCGCGTGATAAGCGGCCTTTACCTCTTCCACGTCTTTGTCCCCTGTCTGATGCAGGACCTGGATGTTCTGCATGTCCACGAGCAGACGGGCGGCCTCTTTCATGGCCATATTGATGGCATGGGCGCCGCCGCTCCCTCCGAACACGAAGACCGTGAACTTCCCTCGCGCGAGGCCGAAATCCTCGAGCGCCTTTTCCCGGTTTCCCCGGTCAATACCCTGTCGCGTCAGAGGGCCTGTCACGACCGTCTTCTTCTCGGGGAAGAAGTTCATCCGGTTGGTTCCGGGAAAGCAGAGCACTACCCGGTCCACAAGGGCCGCCAGCATCCTGTTGGCAAGCCCCGCGTAGGAGTTGGGCTCCACAATGATCGTGGGGACCCTGAGCAGCCAGCCCGAGAACATTACCGGCGCAGAGGCATAGCCTCCCACCCCGAGCACCACGTCCGGCCTCGCTTCCCGGAGAAGCCGGAACGACTGATACACGCTCCGCGGAAGCGTGATGAGCGTTTTGAGGACCGAGGCAACTCCCATGCCCTTGAGCTTGCCGGCGGTTATGAAACGCAGGGGCAGTCCTTCTTTGGGCAGGACTCTCGCCTCGATGCCCTGCTCCGTGCCGACGAAGAGGACTTCATTCCCCGGCATCCGGAGCAGCTCCCGCGCAATGCTGATTCCCGGGTACAAATGCCCGCCGGTCCCGCCGCCTGCGATGAGGACTTTCAATATATCTTTCCCCGATTCACCGATTCACCGGTTCTCCGATTATCCGATTATCCGATTCATGAATTTATCGCGCTTCGCGCGATATATTGAGCAACACTCCCGCTGCCGCCAGCGTGATGACGAGCGATGAGCCTCCGTAGCTCACGAGGGGCAGCACGATCCCCTTCGTGGGCAGGAGCCCCGTCACCACCGCCATATTGATGCATCCCTGGAAACAGATGAGGAGCGTGGTCCCCAGCGCCAGGAGCTTGCCGGACATTTCCGGTACGGACAGGGCGATCCTGGTCCCGCGCCACAGAATGACGAAGAACAGCGCCAGCACGGCAAGCGCCCCGATGAGTCCCAGCTCTTCACCGATCACGGCGTAAATAAAGTCCGAGTGCCTCTCGGGCAGGAACAGGAGCTTCTGCCGCCCCTCGCCCAGGCCCCGGCCGAATATGCCGCCGCTCCCAAAGGCGAGGAATGACTGGATGATCTGATGCCCCGCACCCTGGGGGTCTGCCCAGGGATTGAGGAAGGAGAATATCCTTCGCATCCGGTACGCCGTGCCGGAAACGGCAAGATAGGCAAGCGGAAGCGCGGCAAGAACAACGCCCCCGAGATGCAAAAGGTTCGCTCCGCCGGCAAAGAGCATGATGAACATCACGCCGGCGATCACCACGGCTGCCCCGAAATCCGGCTGGAGCAGCATGATTGCCAGGAATGTTCCCGTTACGACGAACACCGGGACGAGGCCGTTTGTGAAGTCCCTGATGCGTTCGCCTTTTTTGGAGATGATGTAGCTCAGGTAAACCACGACGGCGAACTTGGCGATCTCCGACGGCTGGAGCGTGAGCGATCCGAGCCGCAGCCACCTCCGCGCGCCGTTGATCTCCCGTCCGATGCCGGGGATGAGCGTCACCGCCAGAAGCAGAAGGGAAACAACAAGAAATCCCGCGACCGCGCGCCGGTCCGCGAACATCCGGTGGTCCATGCGCATGACAACGGCCATGAGCGCCAGCCCCAGCAGGACCCACAGGGCCTGGCGCTTCATGAAGTAGGCCGGATCGTCGTAGTTCGTGAGCGCCACGACGCTGCTCGAACTGTACACCATCACCACGCTGATCACGAGAAGCGTCAGGACCGCGAAGAGCAGCGGCCTGTCAAAATGTGCCCGATTGTTTGTCCTGGTCTGCATCTTCAGGATTCGTCCTTTTCACGCATGGCGCAGAGCGCATAGGGTAACAACTTGCTGCCCTCCGCCCTTTGCTCCATGCTCCATGCCCTCTGCTCACAACGCCTTCACCGCATCTTTAAACTGTCTTCCCCGGTCCTCGAAGTCCTTGAACATGTCGAAGCTTGCGCAGGCGGGAGACAGAAGCACCACATCGCCTGAAGCCGCCTTCGCCGAGGCGAGGTGGACGGCGTCCTGGAGCGTTGCGGCGAATACCGTCTCCGTTGCCTTGCCGAGCGCCTTCGCCATCTTGTCCGCCGCCTTGCCGATGAGGACCAGGAGCTTTACCTTTTGTTTGAACAGGTCGTAGAGAGGGCTGAAGTCGCTCCCCTTGTCCAGCCCGCCGGCAATGAGGATGACGGGCTGCGTGAACCCTTCCACGGACTTCACCACCGCGCCCACGTTCGTGCCCTTGGAATCGTTGATGTAGACGACCCCGCTTTTCTCCCGCACAAATTCCAGGCGGTGCTCAAGGCCGGGAAACTCCCTGAGCACGGCGGCAACGGACTCCCGGTCCGCGCCGGCAGCGAGCCCCATGGCGGCGGCGGCCATTGCATTCTCGATGTTGTGCACGCCCTGAATTTTTATCTCCCCGGCGCGGCAAAGGCGTTTTCCGTCGTACTCGAGATATCCGTTGAGCACGCACATGCCGGGGTTGAACCTCTGCATGCGTGAAAAGGGGACCACGGCGGCGGACGTCCGTTTCGTGAAGGCCTTCACGATCGGGTCGTCGAAGTTCAGAACGAGGACATCCTTTTTCGTCTGGTTCTCGAAGATCCGGGCCTTCGCCGCGGCGTATTCGGCGATGTCCTGGTACCGGTCCAGGTGGTCCTGGGTCACATTCAGGATCGCGGCCACGGAGGGCCTGAAGGTATCGATGTCCTCAAGCTGAAAGCTCGAGAGCTCGGCGACGATCCAGTCCCGGCCCCTGAGCAGGCGGATGTCCTCGGTGAGCGCGTTCCCGATGTTCCCTGCCACGAGCACCCGTTTGCCCGCCTTCTGAAGCATGAGCCCCGCGAGCGTCGTGACCGTGGACTTGCCGTTCGTGCCCGTAACGCCGATGAAGGGCGAATCTGAAAGGAGCCAGGCAAGCTCCAGCTCGCTGATCACTTTCACCCCGCGCTGCCTGGCAGCGAGGACCTGCGGGATATTGGGCACGCCCGGGCTCAGCACGATGAGGTCCGTTTCGATAAAGATGCCGTCGGGATGGCCGCCTGCCTCCACCCTGATCGCGCCGCTCCCGAGCGCTGCGATCTGCGCGGTGAGCTGGTCGGCCGGTTTCTTGTCCGTAACCGTGACGACGGCGCCGAGAGCGTTAAGCGTCCGCGCCGCTGCAACGCCGCTCCGCGCCAGCCCCACCACGGTCACTCTCTTGCCTCTGAAATTCACTTTCACCCTTCCTCCGAAAAAACTTGCTTCAGCCACAGAGGTCACCGAGAGCACAGAGTTTTTAAATGCTTTTAAGCCCTTCGTCCTTCTCTGTGAACTCTGTGTGCTCTGTGGCGAAAATTTTCACCTCAGCTTCAACGAGCTCAAGGACACGAGCGCCAGGATGATCCCCACGATCCAGAACCGGATGATGACCTTGGACTCGTGCCAGCCGAGCTGCTCGAAATGATGATGGATGGGCGCCATCTTGAATATCCGCTTGCCCGTGAGCTTGTACGACGCCACCTGGAGCATGACCGAAAGGGCCTCCGCCACGAAGATCCCTCCCACGATGACCAGGATGAGTTCATGCTTGGTCACGAGCGCAAGGGCCCCCAGCGCGCCGCCCAGGGAAAGGGACCCCACGTCTCCCATGAACATCTCGGCAGGATGAGAATTGTACCAGAGAAAGCCGAGGCTCGCGCCGAGGAGCGCTCCGCAGAACACGGCCAGCTCTCCGCTGCCGGGAATGTACTGGATCTTCAGGTACTCCGAGATGACCCGGTGCCCCCCGAGGTAGACGAGGATGGCGTTGGCCGTTGCAGCGATCCCGACAAGCCCCGTTGCCAGCCCGTCAAGCCCGTCCGTGAGGTTCACGGCATTGGACGAGCCCACCAGAACGATCACCGCAAAAGGGATGTAAAACCAGCCGAGGTCGATGACGAGCCGCTTCACGAACGGCACCGTCAGGTGCGTGCTGCTCGGGTCGTTCGGGTTCATCGAGAGAAACAGGGCGATGGCAAGGGAGGCGAGGATCTGGAGCCCGAACTTCTCCCTGGCCCGGAGCCCCGTGGACTGTTTCTTCACGACCTTGAGATAGTCGTCCCAGAACCCGATGGCCCCGAAGGCCAGCGTTCCGAAGAGCACCACCCAGACATAGGCGTTTGTGAGGTCCGACCACAAGAGCACCGAGCCCGTGATGGCGGCGATGATCAGGAGCCCGCCCATGGTGGGAGTGCCCTGCTTTCCCAGGTGCGTCTGCGGCCCGTCGTCGCGCACGTGCTGGCCCACCTTGAGCATGCGCAGCCGCCGGATGACCCACGGCCCGAGGGCAAAGCTGACGACGAGGGCCGTTATCACGGCGCCGGCGCTCCGGAAGGTAATGTACTTAAACACGTTAAAACCGGAAAAGGCCGAATGCAGCGGATAGAGCAGGTGGTAAAGCATCAGAACTCCTCCAGAATTTTTTCCATCTTCATGCCCCGTGATCCCTTGATGAGGATCGTGTCGCCGCGCCGGGTGCGCTCCTTGAGCAGGGCCGCCGCCGCGGCGTGCGATTTTGCTTCCACCACGCGCTCTCGCGGCATTCCGCCGTCGATGGCGCCCTCGGCGATATATGCGGCAAGCGTTCCCACCGTGACCAGCAGATCAACACCGAGTCGCGCCACGGTGCGACCCATTTCCCGGTGGGCCTCGGGCGCGGCCTCGCCGAGCTCGAGCATATCGCCGAGGACGGCAACGGCGGCCTTCCCGGACCGCAGGGAGACGAGGGTCTCGAGCGCCGCCGTGACCGAGCCGGGATTGGCATTGTAATAATCGGCCAGCACCAGTCTTCCCTCCACCGGCTTGAGCTCGGAGCGCATGGCCACCGGCGAAAAGTCCTCAAGTCCGAACTTCACGCTCTCCATGGGCATGCCCACGGCCAGGGCCGCGGCCGCGGCCGCCAGCGCGTTCGAGACATTGTGCGTGCCCACGGCCCTGAGGCGCACCGGGACCGAGCAGCCGTCGGTCCGAAGGGTGAAGTCCATGGCGTCCTTCGCCGGTCGAACGTCGCCGGCCATGACATCGGCATTGTTCTTGATGCCGAAGGAAAGAATGCTGCCGTAGAACTTGCCCTTGAGCAGGTCAAAGTACGGGTCGTCCGCATTCAACACGGCGGTGCCGTCGAGGCGCATGTTCTCAATGAGTTCGGCCTTGGCCTGGGCCACCATGTCCGTGCTCCCCAGGAACTCGAGGTGGGCCGGGCCGATGTTCGTAATGACGCCCACATCGGGACTGACGAGCCGGGTGAGCGTCTCGATCTCTCCCAACGCGCTCATGCCCATCTCGATCACCGCGGACCGGTGGCTTGCATCGAACTTCAGGAGCGTCAGCGGCACGCCGATGTGGTTGTTCAGGTTTCCTTCGTTCCTGAGCACGGGCCCCTTCTGACGAAGAATGCACGCGAGCATCTCTTTCGTCGTGGTCTTTCCGTTCGATCCGGTAATGCCCACGACCGGCAGGGAGAACTTCTTCCGGTGTATCAAGGACAGCTCCTGGAGCGAAAGCAGCGTGTCCTCCACGGCAATGATGTTCTTGAGCCCGCCGATGCTCGCGTATCTCGTTTCGAGCACCGTACGCTCGACAACGGCGCCCCAGGCCCCTCTCTTAAGGGCATCGGGCACAAAGTCGTGGCCGTCGAACCGGTCCCCCCGGATAGCCACGAACAGTTCCCCTGCTTTGATGGTTCTGGAGTCTATGGACACCCCCGTGATTTCCATCCTCTCGATCCCCCCGACAATCTCCCCCAGTATTTTTTTTTCCGCTTCGTTCATGAATCAGTTTCGGCTTTCGGAATGCGGATTTCGGATCCCCCGATCCGCAATCCGCATTTTCCCTATCGCCTCCCGCGCCGTTTCCCGGTCGTCAAAGTGATGCTTGTTCTCCCCGATGATCTGGTAGTCCTCGTGCCCCTTGCCCGCCAGGACCACCACGTCGCCCGCGCCGGCGATCCGGACCGCGGCCTTGATGGCCTCCCGGCGGTCGGGAATGACCCGGTAAGGCGTCTTTCCCCCGGAGGACTGAAGAAGGGATTCCGTCCTTTCCGTTCTGAAGCCGCCCTCCATGCCGGCCTCGATCTCCTTGATGATCGCCAGGGGATCCTCTGTCCTGGGATTGTCCGACGTCACAACGACGATGTCGCTTCCCTTCACCGCGGCGGCGCCCATCTTCGGCCGCTTGGTCCTGTCGCGGTCGCCGCCGCAGCCGAAGACCGTGATCACCCTGCCTTGCGTCACTTCCCGCACCGCTTCCAAAAGCCGGGCGAGGGCGTCCTCGGTGTGCGCGTAGTCCACGACCACGCCAAAGGCCTGGCCGGCCTCCACCTTTTCCATGCGGCCCGGAACCGCCTTCATGTTCCTGATCCCCCGGGCGATGACGTCGCCCTTGAACCCGAGCGCCGTCCCGACCCCGATGGCCGTCAGGATGTTGTAGACATTGTGCCTCCCCACGAGAGGAGATTCCACGGCCACGGCGCCTGCCGGGGTCTTCACGCCAAAGGAGAGACCGGTGATGCCGTGGGCGATCGTACCGGCCGGCCGGATGTCGGCCTTCTCCGAAAGTCCGGTGGTGATGACCTGCGCCCTGGTGGCGCGTATGATCTCCTGGGCCCGGGGATCGTCACTATTGACGATCGCTGATTTGCCTTGTGAGAGCGCCGTGAACAGGAGGAGCTTGGCCTGGAAGTACGAGTCCATGTCCTTATGAAAGTCCAGGTGGTCCTGGGTCAGGTTCGTGAACGCAGCGGCTTCGAACACGGCCCCGTCCGTTCGCCCCAGGGCCAGGGCATGGGACGAGACCTCCATGACGCAGTATCCCGCGCCGAGGCCGGCCATTTCTGCCAGGAGCCGCTGGAGGTCGAGGGACTCGGGCGTGGTGTTCGGCGCCGGGTAGATCGTGCTGCCGACGCGGTAGTCGATGGTCCCGATGAGCCCCGCCGTGCTTCCCGCCGCCTCAATGACGGATTTTACGAGATAGCTCGTTGTCGTCTTGCCGTTCGTGCCGGTTATGCCGATGAGCTTGAGTTTCCGCGAGGGATTCCCGAAGAACGCCGCGGCGAGCCGCGCCAGGGCGGCCCGGGAATCGGGCACCGTGATGAGCGGCGCGCCCGAAGCGGTCTGAGTGACCCTCCCGTGTTCGGCAACGACGGCAACAGCACCCTGCTGAAGCGCCTGCGGAATAAACTGATGGCCGTCCGAGTGAAATCCTCGTACGGCCACGAACAGAGAACCCGGCTTTACCTTTCGGGAATCGTTGGTAACATCGGTCACGTCTCTCGCGTGCAGGCCCGCTGTCACCGATCCGTTCCTCTCCACTACGTTGAGCAGCTCTCCGAGTTTCATCGTGCTACCAGGAGCATCCTCCCTCCCACGTCATCAGGCGGCACCTGAAGGTACGCCAGGCCCTGCTCCGCCACCGCCTTGAACACCGGCGCGGCCACGCTCCCTCCCCACACCACTCCCTCGGGGCTGTCCACCATGACAAGGATCACGAGCCGGGGAGCTTCGGCCGGTACGAAACCCACGAAGGAGCTTACGTAGTCCTGTTTTGAATATTTTCCCGTCGTCGGGTCGATCTTCTGCGCCGTGCCCGTCTTTCCCGCGGCCGTAAATCCCGCGGGCTTCGCCTTCTGGCCCGTGCCGCTCTCCACGGCCCGCTGGAGGATCTTATTCAGCGCCTTGCAGGTCCCTTCGGACACGGCGCGGCCCACGGCACAAGGCGTCATCTTTTTCCCGTCCCTTCCGTCGCGGTCCACGATCTCCGATACGATGTAGGGCTTCATGAGGGTCCCGCCGTTCGCGATCGCGGAGAAGGCCGCGGCCATCTGGATGGGCGTCACGCCGATCTCCTGGCCGATGGCGATGGAGCCGATGGATACGCCGGACCACAGCCGGTAGTCCTTCACCAGCCCGGAGATCTCTCCCGGAAGATCAATGTCGGTCTTGCGGCCGAACCCGAAGGCCGTAATATATTTGTAGAACCGCTCCTTCCCCACGCGAAGGGCGGCCTTGATGGTGCCTACGTTGCTCGACTCGGCGATGACGTCGGTGAAGGTCAGCACGCCGTGCTTCTTGGCGTCGCTGATCACCCGGTCGGCCACCTTGATGCTGCCCGTGCTGCAATCAAACCGCTCCAGGGGATGGACGATCCTCTCTTCGATCGCGGCCGCGGCGAGGATCGGCTTAAAGATGGAGCCCGGCTCGAAGGCGTCCGTCACTGCCCGGTTCCGCCACTCCGCGGCCTTGTACTGCTGCGGCACGTTCGGGTTGAAGGCGGGCCTGCCGCGGCCGGTCGTGCGCACCGACAGCGCCAGCACTTCGCCCGTCCGGGGGTTCATGACGATGCAGACGCCGCCTTTTGCACGGGTGTCAAGGAGGGCCTTGTCCAGCTCCTTCTCGGCAATGTGCTGGATCACCTCGTCGACGGTGAGAATGATGTCCTTGCCCGGCTGCGGGAGTTTATACTGGAACCCGGGCCCGCCGGGAAACACCGTCCTGCCGACAGCGTCCTTCTCGGCAAGCACCCAGCCGTTCACGCCGCGAAGGGCCTTGTCGTAGGAAAGTTCCACGCCTTCAAGGCCCTCGTTGTCCATACTGATAAAACCGAGCACCGGACCGGCCAGGTTCTTTTTCGGATAAAAGCGCCGCGTTTCGAGCAGGAGCCCCACCTCTTTGAAGCCCAGCTCTTTTACCTTCTCGGCCTTTGACGGCTCCACCTTGCGGCTGAGCCAGACAAAGTGTTTGTCGCTTGCCAGTCTGCTCTCCAGTGCCCGGGGGTCCTGCCGCAGGATGCGGGAAAGCTGCTGCGCCACGGCCCGCGGTCTGTCGGCCCTCGACGGTACGCCGTAGACGGAGTCCATTTCCACGCTCACGGCGAGCTCGCGCCCCATGCGGTCGTAGATGGTGCCCCGCTTGGGTTCGAGCTTGACCATCCGCTCCTGCTGCCGCTCGGCGCGGAGCGCAAGGGCGGAGCGCTCGAGTACCTGCAGGTGCACGAGCCGAAGGGCCACGAGCCCGAATCCCAGGCCCAGCACCAGGAACACCGTGAGTATCCTGCCTCGCTTTTCCATCTATCCGGCGCCCTCAGACCATATGCCCCTGCCTCGGCAGCATCGCGTACTGCTCCAGAACGGGCAAAACTCCAAATGAGGAGCACAAAATTCCCTGCGCGCCAAAAATGCGGCTGCTACTCGGGATGCAGGAGCTGGGTTTTGGATTTTGCCCTCTCCGCCTTTCGCTTCACCGGCACGATGTATTCTTTCGCCGGCCTGATCATGCCCATGCGCTTGATCGCGATCTCCTCGATCCGGGCCGGCGCTGCGAGGCTCGACGCCTCGATCCGCAGGGACCGGTTGGCCCGCTCGAGCTCGCGCTTCTCGCGCTCCAGCGCCTCGGTGCGGTATCCCAGCCGCACGATCTGGACCTTGGCGCCCACATACAGGATCAGCCCGATGACGAAGAGGCCGACGGCGAGCATCCTGCGCAGGCTTCCGCTTCTGCTCTGCGCAAACGGGAAAAATCCTATGTCTCCGACGCGTGTATTCATCTTATATTACCACACCTTCTCCGCAGCCCGGAGCTTGGCGCTCCGCGCCGCGGGGTTGCGCTCCGCTTCATCGGGCCCGGGCGCCACCGGTCTCTTCGTAATGATCTTGAGCTCCGGCTTCTTGGCGCACGTACAGAGGGGCGCCCTCGGAGGGCAGATGCACTCCTTTGCACGTTCTACGAAGGTCTGCTTCACGATACGGTCTTCGAGAGAGTGGAACGATATCACCACCAGCCGGCCTCGCGGCTTCAGCAGCCGGATCATCTGGTCCAGTCCGTCGCGGAGCGCGCCCAGTTCATCGTTCACCGCGATCCGCAGGGCCTGAAAGGTGCGTGTGGCAGGGTGGATCCTCCGGGGGAGATAGGGGGGAAACACGCTCGATACGATCTCGGCAAGCCGGACCGTGCTCATGATGGGCCCCCGGGCCCTGGCCTTTTCTATGGCCCTGGCAATGGCTCCTGCTTTTTTCTCTTCCCCGTACTCGCCGAAGATCCTCGCAAGCTCGCCACGGGAAAGCGTGTTCACCAGGTCCGCAGCGGTCCGCGGCCTGCTCTTGTCCATGCGCATGTCCAACGGGCCGTCAAGCATGAAGCTGAACCCCCGCTCCGGACTCCTGAGGTGAAACGACGAAACGCCGACATCGAGGAGAATCCCCTCTACCGCCTCGATGCCGAGCCCGGACAAGACGGCGCCTATATCGCGAAAATTCGCCTTCCGGAGAACGACACGATCGCCAAAGACGGAAAGGCGCCTCCGGCTCCGTTCCATTGCCTCGGCGTCCTGGTCCAGGCCTATCACGATCCCGTCGGGACCGGAGCGCTTCAGAATCTCCTCGGCATGCCCGCCGGCGCCGACGGTCCCGTCCACGTACAGGCCGCCCGGTTTCGGCGCCAGAAAATCAACCGCCTCACGGAGCAAGACGGGAATATGTTCCAAATTCGGAATTCGGAATTCGGAATTCGGGTCGTTACTCATGCACCATCCTCGGCAACTTATTCCGCATTCCGCATTTACATCACAGCCCCAGCGGCAGGTTTGTCGCCGGTTTCGTCACGCCGAAACTCCTGGCCGCCTGTTGGGCGGTATCGAACACGGGGAACGCGTCGAGCACCCCCGTCGTGCGAAAAATATTTTTTATATAATCCGACAGCCCCGCAAGGCGGAGATCTCCGCCGAAGGACTGGAGCCGTTTCTTTTCTTCCACGAGGCCGGACAGGATCGTGAAGTTCACGTGTTCCACGGCCTCAAAGTTCAGGATCAGGCCGTACATCTCCCCTTTGATCAGCTGGCCGATGACGCGGTTGATCTCGGCCATCTTCGTGGCGTCAACCTCGCCCTCGAGGTTCATCTGGTATACTTTGACCTTTTCGTCCATTCCTATAAGCCCAGAGAGGCAAGCACCTCTCCGATCTTGTCTCCGTTCTGGGTGCTTCTCGCCGCCCACGCCTTCTCGTCCCAGATCTCGATCTTGTTGATGATGCCGACCACGACAACCGTCTTGTTGATCCCCGCCCGCTCACGGAGCTGCGGCGGCATGAGGATGCGGCCCTGCTTGTCGAGCTCGCACTCTGTTGCCGAGGAGAAGAAAAAGCGCATGAAATCCTTCACCTCTTTTTGCATCATAGGGAGGCCCCTGATTTTTTCTTCAAGCTTCTCCCACTCTTCCAGGGGGTACACGGTGAGGCATTTGTCATAGTCGAGGGCCAGCACAAGCCTGCCGTCATATCGGTCCGAGAGAATGTCCCGGAACTTGGACGGTACGCTGACCCTGCCCTTGGAATCCACACTATGCTCGAAGCTCCCTCGAAACATACCGCTCCCGGATGCTCCCACTATTTCCCACTTTATACCACTCGCTGGCCAAAGTATATCGTTCAGCCAGAGCAATGTCAAGAAAAATATCTATTTTTTGGGAGGTTACACGGTGGGAAGGGCTACAAGGGGGCTTCTCATTTTTGTCGTGACAACCACGGAAAAAACCGGTAGTATGCGTGTCCAGATAACAGAACCCAGACACGAGACGTCGGGCTAAAAAGAGAATTCAACTTCCCTGCCTCACGTCTGATATCTGTTTTCTGTACTCTATCTTTCACTATGTCTGATTATTTCATAACCGTCGATGACGACCACATCAAGCGCGAAAAGGCAAAGGCGCGGGAACTCCGGAATTCCCAGTGGTGGAAGCGGAAACGCTCAAGCGGCATATGCCATTACTGCGGCGGGAAGTTCAAACCGGCGGAACTGACGATGGATCACCTCATCCCCGTGGCGCGCGGCGGCAGATCAGTGCAGGGCAATCTCGTGCCCGCGTGCAAGGAATGCAACAGCAAAAAAAAATATCTCCTCCCCATGGAGTGGGAGGAGTATCTGGAGGCGTTGCGAAAATAATTTTTTTATGGTCAGTCGGATGGACGCAATAAGGGGGTAAAAAGTTCGACATCACCCAGTCCTTCGCCCCTGAATGCCAAGTACCCGGACATCGTCGTCGTTTCCGCTTCGGTTATGCCGTTGTACTGCAGAAAGGTGATGACCAGTTGCGGTTCAAATGCCTGGGAATATTTTCCGAACACAAGCAAGCCCGCAAGCGTTGGACTCAAAATGAAATTTCATGGTTTGTCTTTCGGCGGCGGCAATTGCTTCACCATGCGGTCAAAGTCCGATTCGAGTGCCCGGTCTTCGCGACTATGGAACTTGTCGTATTCCTCCTCCGCATAAGTCTTGGCCAGTTGTGCGGAAACTTTGCCGGCGTTCTGGAGAATTTCCCGATCGTTCAGCGTCAGGAATCCTTCCAGCTTGGTAATCCAGTCTTGCATGGTCATTGCCACCCGACGCTCCGCCTGGCCTTCAGCAAAAATGAGATATTGTTCCACCAGGTTATTCAACGCCCGTAATTCCTCCTCGTTGAGGTAATTCTTCGCGATGCTGACATCCGATTTGCGGATGCGCGCCCCTTCCCAATTGGTAAGCCCCATGTTTGACAGGTCGCTGTCCGCGCGGGATTGGATCACCTCGGCCGCGGTCTGGCCGTGGATAGCGTAATGAACCTTATTTTGCACGGTGGCGAAGAACTCCTTGGTGAGCGGATGGTCTTTGTCGTAATCCACGCTCGTCGCGTAAATGTCAGTGATTTTTTGGTAAAACCGCCGCTCGCTGGTGCGGATGTCCTGGATGCGCCGGGTCAGTTCCTCGAAGTAATCGTTCCCCAGCTTCGGGTTTTTCAGGCGCTCATCGTCCAGCACGAAGCCCTTGATGATGTATTCCTTGAGCTTGTCGCCCGCCCACTGGCGAAACCGCACGGCCACCGGGCTACGCACGCGGAAGCCCAGCGCCAGAACCATGTCGAGGTTGTAGTAGGCCACCTTGTAGTCTTTGCCGTCGGCGGCAGTTGTTCGGAAATCCCGAACAACTGAATCGGCCTTCAATTCTCCATCCTCAAAGATGTGCTTGATGTGCTCGCTGATGGTGCCCTTGGACTTGCCGAACAGCTCCGTGAGCTGTTTCTGGTTGAGCCAGAGGGTCTTGTCCTCCAGCCGCACATCCAGCCTGGTACGTCCGTCCTCGCTTTGGTAAATCAAGAATTGGTTCATGGTCACGAACTCCTCACATCCACATTTTTCAGCTCATACAGCTGGAGGATGGCGGTAAGATTGGTTTTGGCCACGTCGGTGGCGAAGGCGCTGTCGCGGGAACACGGGAAAAAGTAAATAGAGTATCTCTAACAGTACCCAGCCCATCGACCGATAGACAACTTCAACAATGCTCTTTTTCGCTATCCATATATGCGAGTCTACGACGCAGAACACTTGTATCATCATCTGAAACTGTTCCAGATAGCAACACTTTGCCCCATACTTTGCGGTTACTCGCATCACGATAACGATACACGAAAACAGAATAGCCTGTTGCCATATTCATCGTCTTCCAAACATTCTCTGCTACGAAGTAGGACTATCAACCGCCTCGTCGGTTTTCCTCGAACATGTCAGCTGGCATCGGATACTGTAATTGCCAAACCACTTTGATTGGCCTCTCGCTTTCATAACTAACGCGGTTTGCTGGCCCCAAGTATGTGAACGGAAAGGTAATATTATTTCTTTTTTTCGTAGCCCGAGCAAAAATCAGAATTGCATAGCCACGATCCATATGATGAATCAAATTCTTCCCCGTTTCGCTTTCTTGTGTTGTGTTGGACTGAGATTCCCAATGAAGCAGTTCACGGCTAATGGGATAATCTGCGTACATGGTACTTGGAGAGAACTCCCGTTCCGTCTTTTGGAAGGTGATGAGGAGAACATATGCTTTGATCTCCCTAAAATGAAGCACGCCGACTCCTGTCTGACCGGAAGATTCAAACGTCGCCATTCCCAGAGCGGCATTGACGTCAACGCTGCCATATTGTGCATGCAGCTCAAACGTACAGGGGAACTTCAAAATCGGGACTGCGCCGCTTATACGAGTTTCAGATTCTGTCCATTCAAGAACTTCATCCAGATCGGAGAGGATTGTGGGATTGGAGATGATTTTCATGAACGATTCTTCTATGGTTGTGATTCCCAATTGCCCAGCGGTTTTCGCCCACAACCGATAATGTACAGACATAGCAGTGTCATCAGTTGCAGCAACAGCTCCAGCGATATCGTGTTGCCGGAGCTTATCCACCACTCGTCTCAACCGAAGAATCTCACGTGGTCCAGTTGTATAAGCAGCGCGCACAAGTGCTGACCTGAGGCGCTTGATGTCCGGGTCATGAGGTGGCGATACAAGTTGTGCTCGTGACTTCCACTCTGACCACGACTCTCTCATAAGAAGTAATTCAGGCTCGTAATCATGGTAGCGCACAAAATTGGCGAAGGTCAATGGCTGCTTTGATTCATTCTCAAAGGTTTGAAGCCTTTCTGGCACCTGAATAGAGAGATTTTGTAAATTCTCTCGAATATTTTTCAGCACATGCTCCCGTGCAATTCGGTCAAGCTGGATGGAGCATCCTGCGGGAAGATGCGGGAAATCAAGTTCAACCTCACGGTCGATCGCATATCTACTTTTGGGAAGCAAGGCCTTCAACTTACTATCAAGACGGTAGCGACGATGCGCCTGGCCGACAAAGTCAAGCACAGTAAGGCAATCCTTGCCCGGCGAATGGCGTAGACCTCTGCCCAGCTGCTGGAGAAACACTGTAAGACTTTCCGTGGGCCGGAGGAACAAGACGGTGTTCATGTCGGGAACATCAAGCCCCTCATTAAGCACATCCCGCGTGAACAAAAAGGTTAGTTTTCCCTCTCTAAAATCATGCAATAGCGCGGTTCGTTCACTGACGCCAGTTTCACCGACGAGTACAGCTGACGGTATACCACGGTCCGTGAACATACGCGCCATGAATTCTGCATGATTAACTGAAACGCAGAATCCAATCCCCTTCACCAGTGACAGGTCGGGCTCATAACGGAGTAGGGCATCCAGAATAACATCAAGGCGTTGCTTGGCCAAGGCATGTGCCCCTGTGTATATATTTTCCAACTCATTGATGTCGTATTTGCCATTACTCCAAAATCGGTCAGCGTCAAGTGCCACGGGGTCGGCCGCACCAAAGTAGTGAAAAGGACAAAGCAGTTTTTCTTCAAGCGCTTCAGGCAATCGGATGTCCGCAGCAAATCGGTTGCCAAAGTCCGCTGCAACGCTTTTCCCATCCATGCGTTCGGGTGTCGCCGTAAGCCCGAGCAGAATATGCGGCTTGAACTGGTCAAAAATCGCACGATAGCTGTCCGCTGGGCCATGATGCGCTTCATCAATAACAATGTAGTCGTAGAATTTCTCACCGACCTGTTCCCACAGCCGACGCGTGGACATCATATCCACTGAGCAGAACAGATGATCCATGCGCATTGCCACGTGAGGCCCTGCAAGGAGCTCACCGAAGTCAGCGATACGCAGTACATTCCTGAAGGTAGCCACGGCTTGTTCCAGAATCTCTCGGCGGTGAGCGACAAAAAGAAGACGGGCCTGCCTTTGCTTTTGCTCAAAGAATCGTCGGAAATCAAAAGCTGCAACGACGGTCTTTCCGGTACCTGTTGCAGCGATAATAAGGTTACGATAATAATTATGTACATTCCGCTCAGACTCCAGAGCATCGAGTATGCGCTCCTGAAATGGATGCGGGCGAAGGTCAAAAAAAGCCGTGGCAAGAGGATTTAGTGGATTGCGCGCATGCTGTATCGCATCGCGGAAAATTTGTGGGTTTTCAGCGTCAAAGGGTACAAACTCTTGGCTGTTCCAATAGGTATCGAACTCAGCTGAAAATTTGTCGAGAATGTGCGGCATGTCCTGAGTTGTAACCTTGAGGTTCCACTCAAGACCGCTTGTAATTGCCGCGTGAGACATATTTGATGACCCGATATACGCTGTTGAATAACCGGTATTACGCTTGAAGTAATATGCTTTAGCGTGAAGCCGCGTTCTTTTTGTGTCGTACGATACTCGTACTTTGACATTCGGTTGCCGGGCTAACCACTCTACAGCCGGGGCATCTGAGGCACCCATATAAGAGGTCGTAATTACTCGAACAGACACGTTCCGCAATCGAAGATCTGCGAATGCAGGCATCAGAAGACGTAAACCAGCCCACTTGATGAAGGAAACCAATATGTCCACTTCATCGGCTGAACGCATCTCCTCTTGTAACTCATGCACAAGCTGAGGCTCGCGAGGCGCGCCAGTAAAAAGACTACTCTCAGTAAGCGGTGTCTCTGGCCGAGGCATTCCCTGCTGCACGTAATGAGGTGGCGTTATCTCCAGTAAAACGGACTTTGGATTGATGATTAATGTATGTTTTCCAAGGTGGGTTCTTTCTGCAGTCCCGGAAACAAAATTGATCAGTCGGTTACAAAGGGCTAAACGCGCCGCAGAATCCATTTCCAGTCGCAACGCTTGTTCGATTACCTTCGCAACAAAGGTGGCATAGCGTGCGGGCTCCTCCTCCGGATCAAGCTTTCCAAAAAGAGAACGCAACTCGGGATGCCTTTCGAGCGCGGCCCGCAAACCTTCGTCGAGCAGGGTCTCATAGATGCCGAAAGCGGGAATATCTTTGTTGTCATAAGAAAATGTCGACATTAACCTACATCCAAACTTTTTATCTTTAGCCGTTCTTGGTAACTCTTGATCACCGGCCAGTCCGCATCAGCCCAGTCAAGCATATGTAGTTCCTCCGGCTGCATCCAAGCGATAGCCTTGTGCTCGTGGAGGGTGATTTCGCCTGCGACAATTCTGCATACAAACGGGTAGAGTGTCACGATAAACGTCAGGTATGAGTGGGTTACTGGAGGATACGGCTCACTAACAGTAACTTCTATCCCCATTTCTTCAAGCAATTCACGTATCAAACATTCAGAGGGATTCTCCTCATGCTTGATCTTTCCACCGGGAAACTCCCATTTGAGCGGCAAGCTCATGGCCTCGCTACGCTGCGCCGCAAGAACTCTTCCATTCTGCTCTATGATTGCACATGCGACCGGTATTGTTTTCATATCTCTACAAGTTGTTTCCGTAACACATTGCATTCAAATAACCAATGTTAGTCAGAACGTTACTATAGGATGCCGGAAAATGCAAGAAATTAGATACGACATAATATGAGTTACTTATTCAATTTCAACTCCCGAAATTCCTTATCCGCCCCGCTGCTAACAATATCAACGAGAACTTCCTTGACCCGCTTCGGACCTATGGTCTTTGCAGCTTCTTCCAGCACATCCTCCGTCTCGAATGCTTCTATCCCCCGCTTTGCCGCCTCCGCCAAAATATCCTCATCATCCGTCGCGAGGACCATGCTTCGTTCCTGGGCCACTGCGATACAGGCGCGGTCGGTGTCGCTGAACTTCCTCGGCAGGCTTGCAATGATCCCGAATTCCTCTTCCGTGAGGTCATCGATCATCGCGGTTTTTCCATCCATGATGGATGCAGCCAGCGCCTTCAGTTCGGGAAAGCGCTTTGTCCCACGCTCGGCCTCATCACGCACGAGGCTCAGAACGGACAGCCTACCCTGAAACATCCGTTCGAGAAGACCGTAGTGGCCGGCCCGTGCGAAGTGAGAATAGGCAGAGGTATCAAGCAGGATGTTTTTTAACGGCGCCTCTGCTTCTCTTGAGCCCGCTTTCCGCCAACGCGGTTTTTAGCTCGAACACATCCT
>ERZ1292625.1198-Hain-H41-01um-R1-1198-length-32811-cov-7_pt1 | contig 32811 bp, 30 predicted proteins | sample MGYA00564400_ERZ1292625 | MGnify/ENA primary metagenome ERZ1292625 (study PRJEB36523, sample SAMEA6512639) | groundwater metagenome | collected 2019-01-08 | study: AquaDiva: Metagenomics assemblies of 32 groundwater samples
CATGCTACAATAGATTTTAATATGTTAGTGTCCTAAATGTCCGATGCCTCGACCTTAAGTTCTGCTTTCATTTCCCCTATATCATATATGGCAAAAGTGGCTTTGCCGAACTGACCGGCGACTTCACCGGGATTAAGTAGAACTGTTTTACCGATTTTTTCCTCCCAAGGAGTATGAGTGTGTCCATAAAAAACTATGTCGTACTTTTCTGATTCCGCTAACTTCTTAGCTGTATGCTGGTTGTGGACCAATGCAATCTCTTTTCCATCAAGTTCAAACTCCCCAACATCCATAAACCACTCTACATTTTCCGGGGAAAGGCTAGATTTGTCTTTGATGTGATAGTCTAGATTGCCAATCACTAAATAAACCTTGTCAAAAACGTTGGAAATGGCTTCCAAGGTTTGTAAATCACCTGTATCCCCGCAACAAATACCAATCTTAATTTTTTCAGATTTAATTATCTTTGCTGCTTCTTGCCACCGCATCAAGTTATCGTGTACATCACTAAAAACTGCTATTTTCATAAAATCATTATAGCACTAATCTGTCATTCTGAACTGGATTCAGAATCTATATAAATAAACTGGATTCCGGGTCAAGCCTGGAATGACAAGAGGTTTAAAAAAGACCCCTCAGGGGTCTTTTTTATTTGAGAACTTATTTCTGTGCGGCTTTCATTGAGAGGTTGTTTCTACCTTGAGAGTCTATCTCCATCAGTTTCACATCTACTTCCTGTCCTTCTTTAAGCTCATCTGTAACTTTCTCAACTCTTTCGTTTTTAATCTGTGAGATGTGAACCAGACCTTCTTTACCCGGCATAAACTCTACAAATGCCCCGAAGTCCATTATTTTCACAACCCTACCTTTGTAAATCTTGCCGATTTCAGGTTCTACAGTAATACTCTTTATCCAGTCTACCGCTTTTTGTGCACTTTCGCCTGTGGTAGCAGCGATAATAATGGTTCCGTCATCTTCCACGTCCATTTCAACTTCACATTCAGCAATAATCTTATTTATCATCTCGCCACCTTTACCGATAACGTCACGAATCTTTTCAGGATTTATCTGTATCGTTGTCAGTCGTGGTGCATACTTAGACATTTCTTTGTTTGGTTCAGAGATTGCTTTATCCATACTATCCAATATTTGCAGCCGTGCAGCTTTTGCTCTTTTCATCACTTCAACCAAGAACTCATGAGTTAATCCCTTTACCTTGATGTCCATTTGGACGGAAGTCACACCAGTCCTAGATCCTGCAAGCTTGAAGTCCATATCTCCGGCAAAGTCCTCTGCACCTTGGATGTCAGTCAGTATCACGTGTTTCTTTGATAGATCACCATCCTCAGTCATAAGACCCATGGCTATGCCTGCGATATGCGTTTTTATCGGAACGCCGGCATCCATAAGCGATAGAGAAGAGCCGCTGATAGAACCCATTGAAGAAGAGCCGTTTTCAGATAAGATTTCTGAAACAACCCTGACAGTATAAGGGAATTCTGACTCTGGCGGTAGTACCGGTTCAAGCGCTTTCTCTGCCAAAAATCCGTGACCTATAGCACGTCGGTTAGGAACGAGACGTTTAATGTCACCATAAGATGCCCCAGTATCTACGTAGTGATGTATATATCGCTTGTTGAAGTCCTGGTCCATCGAGTCTATGTATTGCGCCTTTGACGGTGAGCCGAGTGTAACCGTAGAGAGTATTTGAGTTTCTCCGCGATTGAAGATAGCACTCCCGTGAGTTCTGGGTAGAAGTCCCACTTCAGAAGAGAGGGTCCTGACTTCATCCATTTTTCTATGATCCGGTCTGATGCCTTCTTCTAGGATTTGCTTTCTGACTTCTTCTTTTATCACTTTATCAAAGACGATGCCAATCTCAGCTTCTTCAAACTCTTCCTTGAACTGTTCATGTACCATATCTTCAAGTTCATTGATAATTAAGTCTCTGGCAAGCTTATCGTTGTGACGAGTTGCTTTACCAAGCTTGTCTGAAAGATATTTTGAAACTGCTTTGTATACATCTTCATTTGGTTTGTGAAGTTCATATTTTAGCTCTTTGACTTTCATTTCTTTAACAAGTTTTTCCTGAGCTTCGATGAGCGGCTTCAGTGATTTATGAGCAAATTCTAAAGCTTCGGCTACAACTTCCTCAGAAACTTCGTTTCCGCCACCTTCTATCATTGTGATAGCTTCTTTTGTTCCGGCAACCAATATATCAAGCTCTGACTTTTCTAAATCTTCATAAGTTGGGTTCAAAACAAGTTTTCCGTCAATCCTACCAACTCTAGCTGCTGAAAGTGGACCTTCAAAAGGCACTCCGGCAAGCATAAGTGAAGCAGATGCGGCATTAAATCCTACTACTACTGGGTCTATAGTTTCGTCTAGTGATAGGGGAGTTACTATTACTTGTAGTTCGTTCATATATCCTTTCGGGAACATTGGTCTTATTGACCTGTCTATCATTCTAGAACGCAAAATTCCGAGTTCTGAACCTCTGCCTTCACGCTTTACAAATCTGGAACCAGATATTTTTCCTGTTGCATACCATTTGTCTTGAAAATCAACAGAAAGAGGGAAGTAGTCTATCCCTTCCTTCATCCCTTCTGATACAACTGCGGTTGCCATCACTATGGATTCTCCCACAGTAACAACACACGAACCTGTTGCAAGCTTGTTTAGCTTCCCAGTTTCGAACTTAAATGCCCTATCTCCGGACTTTGCCTCTACAGACACTTCGCCCAGTTTTTTTCCTTTTTCCATCTTTTCTCCTTCTGCTCCCATATGAGTTCAGGCTACAGAATAAACTTGGATGAGTCGAAAGATCTCTATTGAAATTTCTCCACTCGCTTTAGCTTACTCTGAGTCTAAAATTCAGGAGCTTAATTAATTTGTTAAATATACTTTCCTCAATACTCAATACTGTATACCCAATACCAAAACTTAAGACTATTTCCTAAGTCCAAGTTTTTTAACCACCTCGTCATACCTTTTTTTATTCGTTTTCATAAGGTAATCAAGCAGTTTTCGTCTTTTTGAAACCATCTTAAGTAGCCCACGTCTTGAGTGGTTATCTTTTTTGTGTGCCTTTAGATGCTCTGTCAGCTTCTTTATATTTTCTGTAAAAATAGCAATCTGAACTTCTGGAGAACCAGTGTCCTTTTCATGAGTTTTCACATCTTTCATCACTTCTGTCTTTTCTGCTTTCTTTAGGGCCATAACATCCTTTCTTTAATTCGCTTGTCTATTATACCAAAAATCAGCTTCCAGTTCAAGGGTTTCTCCCCCACCTGTCATTCCCGCGCAGGTGGGAATCTATGTGGATAGTGGATCCCCGGTTCAAGCCCGAGGATGACAAAGAGAAGTATTCTTCTTTTTTCTTAAGATGACAAATCCGCAATCGTTTTTGCATCTTTGATATCATACCCACCAATCTTCGTTCTACGAAGTTCTGTCAGATACCCTTTCGTTCCTAGTCTCTCTGCAATATCCATTCCTAATGTTCGAATGTAAGTCCCACTTGAGCATTTGACTCTGAATTTCACGAGGGGATATTTATAATTAATCAATTCAAGGGCATAAATATTTACTTTTCTCTTAGGAATCTCGAATTCTTCGCCTTTCCGTGCTTTTTTATAAGCTCTTTGGCCGTTAATTTTGATTGCCGAATAAACCGGCGGTTTTTGTTCTATCTCTCCAACGAATCCCCCGAGTACTTTTAGAACATCTTTGGAATCTGGAATTTGAATTTTATTTGTGCCTTGTGCCTTGCTGCTTGGTTCTTCGCTAATGATGCCTTCTGGATCTCCCGTATTACTCGAAAATCCAAGCATTAGCGTGGCTTCATACTCTTTATCCTGCTTCATAAACTCGTCTTGTCGTTTCGTAAATCCTTTGCCAACTAATACAATGAGTAGCCCTGTCGCGAAAGGATCAAGTGTTCCGGCATGACCAATTGAACGAATGCCGGTAATCCCGCGCATTTTTGCAACCACGTCAAAGCTCGTCCACCCGACTTGTTTATCAATTAGATAGATACCCTCTTTTGTTTCCATATTCATATTATAGTACTATTTTTCGCCGTTTTCCTTTTCCTGCTTCAGCCTCTCTCTAGCTTCTTCGTTTTTCTTTTCAAATTCTGTAAGCTTTTTCTTTTCATTTGGATCAAATTTCTTCAGTATTTCTGACACATGAGTCATGGAGTTTGGATCTTTTTGGATTTTCTTCTCTTTTGGCTGTTCCTCCGCTTCTATTGTCTCTCCGGCTGCTTCCAGAGATTCTATTGCTTTTGAGATAACATCCTCGGACTCTGGCTGTTCTTCTGCCTTTTCTGCAATCTCCTCTTTTTTCCCGACGTGAAGTTCATCCGCCTCTGGCGGAGTCGGGACTCCGGCTACTTCTGACGCCTGCGCCTCCGCAACAATTTCTGCTAATTTCTCTCTAACATCAAGTTTTATCTCCGGCTTTTGCTCTTCTTGTACTTCAGACTTTGGAGCTTCTTCGGCAACCGGCCTACCAAGTTTCTTTGCTCTTATTTTCTTTATTTCGCTTATAATTTTTGCTTCCGCGCCAGAAAGCTGTATATTCTTCATCTCAAATGTAGCAGCGAGTGCGTGTCCAGAACCACCAAATACTTCTGCTATCTGTAAAACATCAGCCCCCTTCACACCCTTCAAAAGTGCGGTAATTGCTCCCTTATCGGTTTCAACCATCAGACAAACCACATCAGCATTCGGAGTATTTGCAATCATCTCATCCATAACTTCCTTTGCCTCTTCAAGAGTTGCACCTGATAGCGAAAAGTCGTCATAGTTTACCTTCGACCAAACTATCCTGTGTTCTTCATCTTTTTGAATATTTGAAAGTATCTTCCCCCAAAGCTTCAAAGTTTTCAGAGTTTTCATCTTGTATAGATTTTGAATAATCTCTTGCTGATGAGCCCCCGCAGCCAAAAGCTGAGCGGCAACGGTCAAAGTCTTCGGTGTTGTATTTATGTTTTTGAAACTTGCGGTGTCTGCCGTGATGCCTGCAAGAAGTAATGTCGCTGTATCCTCGTCGGGCTTTGATTTCCCGAGCGCCTCAAAGATAGCCACAAGGATTTCAGCAGTTGATGTAGCCGTTAAATCTACCAAGTTAATCGTACCAAAATACTCATTCCCGGCGTGATGGTCTATATTTACCACCGGCGTTTCGAAGAAAAGCTCGGTAAAGTCGTCATAAATCTTATCAATCTTGTCTACGTCCGGTGTATCGAGAACTATAATCGCGTCATATGCAGGCTTTCCGCTCTGAATTTCTACTTTATCTGCTTCAAGCTTTCCATTTTGGGGCGTCAAAATAATATCGAGCGTCTTTCCGTCAGTATTTGTGGAAATTTTCTCGATGTCTATATTTTCTATATTTACCTTGAGAACAAGGTCATTAGAACCTTCAACTGTCTTTTTGATATCAGAGATATCCGGAAGAAATGTGAGAGAACTAGGTACAGGATCACTAACGACAACGTGTGCATTTTTGCCAATTTCATTCAAAACCCGCTTTAATGCCAAAAGCGAACCAACTGAGTCGCCGCCTGGTTTGGAATGAGAAATCAAAAGAATATTTTCTGATTTTTTAATTAACTCAACTATTTGCTGCTTTGGTGAAAGCTCCATCTATATATAATCCTTACCGCCCTCCGTTTTAAGCGGGTAATAGAGAATTGTATCCCAGATAGGGACAAATGTCAATGATTTTAGAAAAATGTTCAAGCTAATTATTTACAATTCTGGTTATCTTTGCTAAAATAGTCTCTCCTGCAAAGCAAAAAATGCAAAGGAGTGGTTGCAGTGCAAACATTGCCATGGCAAGATCTCGTACTTTTGTCGGCGGGCGCCTTGCTCGCGTACATCCTGATAAGCGTGCTCTACTACGGTCCCCGGATTTCTGCGATCCTCTCGCATCCCGGGGTCAACAGGACAAACAAGCGCATCAAAGCCATCGCCCGACGCGATAGGCTGATCTACTGTCTGTTGGCGCCTCTGTGTTCGGTGGTGATAGGCAGCATCCTAGCAAACTACGTCTATTTTTCCACCGAGGGTACCAGAACCCTCGCGGAGCGGCAGCTAATGCTGATTGGCGCGTATGCCATCAGCTACTTCATCCCCATGGTCTTGATTAAAGCCAAGCAGTGGGTTTATGACGGGTAATACCCCTCTAAGGGTCTGGTCCCGAAAATACAATAGATTTGCCTTAAAGCCCCACCTTCATTGGTCGGGGCTTTATACTTTAAAATTTTCTTTACATGTTGGCGGTTTTCTGATAAAATGGCTTTTGTTATCTAAAATCAATTAAGGAAAAATATGCCAGTAATCAAATCCGCGCAGAAGCAAATGCGCCAAACAATCACAAGAACTGAAAGAAACAAACAAATCAAAGATACCTACAGGGCTAAGATTAAAGAAGTAAAAAAAGGTGTCGGTGTTTTAGATGCAAAAAAACTGCAAGAAAAGCTGTCTGAAAGCTACAAGTTGATAGACAAAGCAGCCAAGAAAAACGTTCTTCATAAAAATACAGCTGCAAGAAAGAAATCTCAAATAGCCAAGATAGTAAAAGAGGGGAAAGCAGTGAAAGCAGAGAAGAAAACCGCAAAGAAAAAGCCTACAGCGACTAAAAAGAAAAAATAAATCTTATATAAAAATCCTTAGAGCTCGGAACCAGTCTGGTTCCGAGCCCTTGTTGTTGAGTTTATTGATCGGTCTCGGCTTGATTACTTCAGCTTCGAGGAAGTCCAAAAGCGACTGCTGTCGCTTCGTCCGCGATCTCTTCGATAATCTTTGCTGCCGGCTGAACCTTGTGCACAAGTGCCACACCTTGCCCTGCCATCATGGATCCATCCTTGATGTTCCCTTCCTGCATGGCCTCTCGCAGTTTCCCAAGGCCGAAGTTCTCCACATCCATTTTCGTGCATTCGTGACTAGGATCGAGACAGTCACGTTCATACTGGCTGTATTCCTTGGTCAGTCGGTTCTTGATGGCGCGTACGGGCAATCCAATGTCTTTGCCCATTACCACAGTGGCACGATCACCCGCCTTGATGAACTTCTCCTTGATCGCCGGGTGCACCGAACACTCAGTGGCACAAACAAACCGTGTGCCGATTTGTACCGCCTCAGCTCCGAGCGCAAATGCCGCGACCATTCCTCGTCCGTCGGCGATACCCCCAGCCGCAATCACGGGGATGGGGTCTTGCCCCTCGTTATCACTACGCAACGCATCGACGATGAGCGGAACCAAAACCATGGTTGTAGTGTCACCGATATGGCCGCCTGCTTCAGAGCCTTCAGCAATGATAGCGTCGGCACCATACTGATAACAGCGTCTCGCCATGACCACAGTTGAAACCACAGTGAGAACTCGAATCCCTGCCTCCTTGAGTACACCGATGACCTCTGTCCTGTCAATGGCGCCAAGCGTGACAACCGCAGGTCTTTCCTCGAGCACAACCCTCATCTGCTCATCGAACTTGGGATCCTGCCTGATGAGATTGACACCGAATGGCTTGGTGGTCAGCATGCGCGTCTTTCTGAATTCTTCTCGCAACATCTCCGCCGACATAGAGCCAGTTCCGATGATCCCCAGCCCACCGCCGTTTGACACGGCAGAGACCAGCGAAGCATCGCTCACCCGAGTCATACCGCCCTGGATAATAGGGACTATGATCCCAAGCATTTCACATACTCTATTGTTGTTCATGTACTTTCCCTCCTTCCTGTTTAGATTTGGGAATAAAAAAAACCGCAAACCCTCACGATCTTCATGCGTATTATACATTATAATAGCTGTTTTGTCTATCTCGGTCACACCTTTACTACTTTAGTTTAGTAAAGTAGTGTCGTTAATATCTGGATTCCGAATCGGAGTCCGGAATGACAAAGAAATTAGTTTGTCAATTTGTTGACTAGGAGTTCTAGCGACACATCCGGATCTTTTGCGCCGGTTTTTATATCGTTTTCAGCTTCTATGATTAAAGAATAATAATTTTTAATTATATTAAAACCAACTTCGTCTGGATTCCCGCCTTCGCGGGAATGACAGAGGAGGCGGGCTGCAGACAAGGTTTTTTTCACGGCATAGGGGTTCATTTTTGCTTTTAAGGCTATGTCTCTTTCGCTAGAATTCTTTAAATCATAAACAAGGGCTAGATTTCTAACCTGCCACTGTATCATTGAGAGTATATACATCTCGTTTTCTCCGGATTCCAGCAGTTCACCTAAAACCTCAAATGCCTTTTTTCTGTCTTTCTGAGTAATGGCGTCTGTTAAATCAAAGATTTTTACATTTATATCTGCCACGGACAGTTTTTCGATATTTTCTTCTGTAATTTCCTTGCTATAACTCGTGAGCTTCTGTATTTCATTTTTCAACTGCCAGAGATTCCCGCCATAATATCCGGCAAGCATATTTGCTTCGCGTGTGTCAATCTGACCACCGTTTTTTTCTGCTTCGGCTTTAATCCATTTGACAAGCTCTCCACCTTGCAACAAATCTAGCTCCTTAGTATTTTCTTTAATTAATCTCTTATACAATACTGTTCTTTTATCCGGCTCACTTTCTTCTATAAAAACTATTACAGTAGAGTTAGGCTTCTTATCCAGCACTTCAGCTATCTTTTTCCCATCAATGCCCTTTGCACTCAAAATATTTTTGATAATTACGAGTCTCTTATCAGCTAAAAAGGGTAGGGACATTACACAAGAACGAATTTTCTCCAAATCATAGTCACCATCATATAAGGAAGCGTTCATACCAGAAGAGTCTTCATATTTTTTCCTCATCGCATCAATAGTCTTTTTTAAACGATATGTATCATTTCCATATAAAAAATAAATCATTTGGATTCCTTTTGGCAAACAGGACAGAAATGTGTGCCACGTTTATTTATCTCTATTCTTCTTATATTCTCCCCACAAACTGAGCATTCATGACCATTTCTCTGGTAAGCGTTTAATTGTTTCTCATATGCACCTCTTTTTCCTTCAGCGTCACGAAAATCTGAAATTGATGTACCTCTTTTTTTAATTGCCATTTTTAAGATTTTCCTAGTATTCTGATAAATTGCTTTGATGTCCCTATCGGTTAACTTTGAAGAAATTGATAAAGGATGGACTCGTGAAGCCCATAGAATTTCGTCTGCATATATATTGCCGATTCCAGCAATCATTCTTTGGTCCATCAAGACTTTCTTGATGGCTGTCTTTTTACTTTTCAAAATTTCTTTTAATCTTTTTTCTGTGAATTCAGGGCTAAAAGGCTCTGGACCATAACCGTCCAAAAATTCTTTAAGATTTCTGTCCTCTAATAATTTAATGTAAGCGAACTTACGTGTGTCACCCATAGCTAGAATTTTCCCATTATCCAAGTGGAATATAATCCTAATATGCTGGTTCTGAGGGTCATGGAGCAGGTCCTGATTGCCTGTTTTTATCCATTTTCCTTCTTTCGATATTTCGGAACTTTCTTCTGCGATAAAAAGATGTCCGGTCATTTTTAGATGAATCAGAAGATTTACACCACCAGAGAGTTTAATTATAAGATTTTTTGCTCGCCTTTCAACAGCTACTATCTTTCGCCCTTCTACTTGTTTAGCAAAAGCATCAAATGGTACATCTTTTACTATATCCTTCCACAAAGGAAAAACAGAGATTATCTTACGGCCGATAATCTTTTTTGAAAGGTCGTTTTTAATTGTTTCCACCTCGGGTAACTCGGGCATTCTGCTTCTACCTTTCTAGCTGTCATTCTGAAATTTATTCAGAATCTATACTAATAATACTGGATTCCGGATCAAGTCCGGAATGACAGGGGAAATATTATCCTCGAACAGTCTCACTAGACTCCTCATGTTGTCTCTGCCAGTCCAGAGAACGAATGACAGCGCTAGCCACATCCTTGACTGAACGGTTGTCAAATCCTGTGATGATATCGCCATCTTGTTCCATACTTATTCCTGTATAAAAGGCTCCTCCGGCCTCTACTTCCTGCTTCAAATCCTCATGTGTTGTAACCTTACGACCCTTAATAACATTGGCATAATAAAGAATCGGTACAGCCCAACCAATTAATGCAATGACTTTATGTTCCAGTAAACTATCTTTTACAAGATTTTGAACATCAATATCGTTATATAGTTCACTAGCACCATTACCTCCGATAAATATGAAAGCATCAAAATCTTCCGCTTCCACATCTTCAATCAAAAACTCAGGGTTAACAATTTTTTTAAATCTTCCTTGCGCCTCCGACATATGAGTGGAGCAAACTTCGGTAGATATTCCGGAAGATTCCAAAATTTCTTTCGTTTGAAAATATTCATCATCATCAAAGTCATCGTGAGGTAATACAAATAATACTTTTTTGTTTTCCATTATTTAAAATCCTTTGGTACTTTAATAATATTTGGCTCCTTAGCTGAAAATCCATGACGCAAACCCCAAAAAGCATTTCTGAAGGCAGTCGGGATATAAAAATAAAGATATCGCAATACCCCCATGGTATGCCATTTCTTTAAATATGCCTGAGTTTGTCCTTTTATAAGTGCTTTTTTCAAATCTTCAGCAGTTTTTCCGTCAAAAAGAGTATAACCCATGCCTATAGCTTCCTTGATATGAGCATCCGATGAACCGGTTTCCGCATGGAAAAGAAGCGCTCTGTTTATATACTTCGCCTTCAGATTTTCATCGGTAAATGTAGGAGTTGCATTAACTATTTCAACTGCATCGAAGTTTTCTTTTACCAAGGTCACGAGCCCCACTCCATCCATCGGTCCGTGTTTTGGATTTCGAAGTCTCGTCTGAAAAAGAGGATGAGCTGCTACAGCGACTCCTCCCTGACGATGGATCTCTGCGATAGTTTGTTTTGCGCTCATACCAGGCTTAATCCTTTCTTTAATGAAAAGTGCCGATATGTGCCCCTCTTTAGCCGTCACCTCTTCACCAATAATAACCTCGAACTTATATCCCTTTTTCTTGGCAATGTCCTGCGCTTCATAGGCCGAGGTTACATCGTCATGATCAGTCACGGCAATCACTGAAAGATCTGTTTTCTCATGAACCCAGTCAACTATCTCCTCGGGTGTTGCCTTTCCATCATTTAATGCATGGATATGAAGGTCTGCCTTCGATATCTCAGGAAGGATTTTTCTTTTAGCTTTTGTATCTTTTTTCATATGTAAAAGATATTATAGCAGACATTTACCAAGTTTACATTATTTGAGAAGTTCTATTTTTGAAGCGCCGGACTCTAGTTCAATATTTATTTTGTTTTTTGCATCTGACCAGTTTTTACTCTCCCAAGTTTTCTTTGTTTTGATCAAGCCAAAGTCCTCAAAGTTATTTGACGTAAGAGCCGACTTTGAAGTAATCCTTACCCCTGAATCTTTTGGAATATAAAACTTTAAAGAACTGGCCCCTGAAGTAACTTTGACATCAATACTGTCCAACTCACCAAACCTAGTTGTAACATTTGAGGCTCCGGCATCTAGTTCTAGTTTTGAAATTTTTAGTTTTTCTAGGCCTAGATCTATATCTGAAGTTCCCGACTCAACTTCCAGTGTATAATCCAATTTTTGGGAAAAATATAGTTTAAGCTCATTAACGCTTTTTGAACTAAATGGTCTTTTGACAAATGGTGATGTCTGAAAAGTTTCTTTTGCCCTTTTCCCAAAGGTTTCGAGTCTTTGATTTAAACTAAAAAAGTTTGAAATGTGAGACCCTTCATACATTATGGAACTATTCGGGTCAACGATAGAGTCTATCTTTATATCTCCGGCTCCAAGCCTTACTTTTATATCGGCTTTTTCTATATTCTTTGGTATTTCATTTGAAATCTTGCTCTCTGTAATGCCTTTGACATTTTCCTCTGCAAAGTTATTAGTCTCAAAATACTGATCTTCCCAAGTCTTCCAAAGCCCAGCCCCCATCATACCAAAAATAAGGATAAATATGGGTATCCCCAAGTAAAAACTGGTATTCCATCGTCTCATTAAAAAAGCCATTCCAAATATAACAAAAAACATCGGCCAAAACTGCCACACAGAAAGCCATAGGTTCCACGAGACAATATCAGCAGTTGTCAGTAAAAGGATGACACTCAAAAAAAGTACCAAAAACCCTACCGCTGCTCTGAAAGGATATATCTTCATTTTTTATGATTATAGCTTGAAAAAACAAGAGCCAAACCTACTCCTATAGGTATGATTGGCCAGTATTTATCTAGTCTTAATGATGGAAAGAAGTTATTTGCCAGAAATACTACTCCTATTATCATCAGACTCAAACCAAAAAGTGCGCTTTTACTATGAAACATCAAACCTTCTGGTATGTTTTTTTTATTACGCTTTATTTTTACCTTGCTTGTCATCTTTAGGTCTTTTCTTTTTTCTTTGGGATTTTCCGGCACTATCGCCCAAGCAACTAGATATGCCCAGAGGCCTGCTCCGGCTGCAAAAACAGATAATAGCCATATAAGTCGGACTATGGCCGGGTCAATATTAAAATATTCCGCTGTCCCACCGGCGACACCTGCAATAACCCTGTTATTTCCAGTTCTGTATAATATCTTTTTGCCCATAAATACCTTCTGATAGCAAACCAGATTATAGCTGATTTTTACTCCGAAATCAATCCTACTTACACTCGGCCCAGTTTTTTCCGGTTGAGGCCACTGCCGTTATCGGCACTGAGAGTTTGATAACATTGTCCATCTTTTCTGTTACAAAATCCGAAACTTTTTTGATATCAGCTTCCGGTACTTCAAATACAAGCTCATCATGAACCTGAAGAAGCATCTTTGTTTTGGGTGATATATTGCTTAAATCCTTGGCTATTTCTATCATAGCTATTTTTATAAGGTCTGCAGCCGTACCTTGTATAGGCATATTGAGAGCCATTCTCTCGGCCTGACCACGAACTGCGAAGTTGCTTGATGTTATCTCGGGAAGGTAACGACGTCTGCCAAAAAGTGTATCAACGTAGCCAACCTTTTTTGCCACTTCTATAATCTCCTCGGTATATTTCTTTATCCCTGTGTGAACTTGGAAATATTTGTTTATAAAGTCGCGCGCTTCCTCATAGCTCATACCTGTTGAGGCTTTGAGTCCATGCGGGGAAACGCCATAAATAATGCCGAAGTTCACCGCTTTTGCATTTCTACGCATAGCCGAAGTCACTTTACTCTCGGCAACTCCATAAACTTTCGCCGCTGTTGTAGTATGGATGTCTTCATCACGTTTGAATGTTTCTGTCATAACTTTGTCACCGGAAACATGAGCGACTACTCTGAGCTCTATCTGAGAGTAGTCCACAGCAAGTAGTTTCATACCTTCCGGCGCCACAAAAGCTTTTCGTATTTCCTTGCCTTCATCTGTACGTATGGGGATATTTTGAAGATTCGGGTCACTGGATGAAAGCCGTCCCGTTGCTGTTATTGCCTGATTAAAGGAGGTGTGAATCCGTCCGGTACCAGCATTTATTAATTTCGGCAAAGCATCTAGATAAGTAGACTTTAGCTTCGAAAATTCACGATACTCTGAAATTTTTTCTATAATTTTATGTGTTCCCGAAAGCTTTTCTAGTTCTCCGGCTCCGGTTGAGTAGCCTCCGCTTTTTACTTTCTTTAGTTCACGTTTATCGTCTATTTTGTCTTGTAATTTCAACTTTTCAAAAAGTATCACTTGAAGCTGAGAAGGAGAGTTGATGTTTATTTTCTCACCTGCCAGTTTGTAGATATCAGTTTCTAGCCTCTCAATCCTTTGCCCCATTTCCTTAGAACTCTTTTCCAAAACTTTTGCATCTACCAAAACACCGGCCATTTCTATCTCAGCCAAAATGGGGATTAAGGGTGCTTCAATAGTCTCATACAATCCTTTTTGGTTTTTTTCTCCCAACTCTTCTCTTAAATGGTGGTATAGACGAAGGGCAACGTCGGCATCCTCACAAGCATACTTATAAGCCTTCTCAATACTCACATCCTTAAAGTTAATTTCATTTTTTCCTTTACCTATAATTTCCTGGATATGAATCATTTCTATGCCTATTTCGGCAAAAGCTACATCATCAAGTTTCGGCGACCTAAGATTCTGATTTAAAAGATAGGCGACTATCATTGTGTCAAAATAGATACCGTTTAACGAGATACCGGCATTTTTAAAGACTATATAGTCATATTTCAGGTTATGTCCGACCTTTTTAACCTTTTCACTTTCTAGTATCGGCCTTAAACTTTCTAGAACCAATTCTTTTGGCAATTGTCTTGCGTCTAATTCTCCTTTGTCATTCCCGCGCAGGCGGGAATCCAATCTCTTTTTTTCTGGATTCCGGATCGAGTCCGGAATGACAGAAACGTTGCTTCCGTCTTCTTTTTGAATTATTAATTTTGAATTATGAATTATTTCGTGTCCGACCGGTATATAAAACGCCTCACCTTCTTTTTTGGAGAGTGAAATACCAACCAGCTCTGCTTTCATAGCTACCTGAGAAGTAGTTTCTGTATCAACCGATACAAGTTTTTCCTTTGAGAAGTCCTTGATAAGTTTTTCTAGGTCCTTTTTCTCTGTAATGATTTTGTAATCCGCTTTTTCGATATGAATTTTATCTTTCTTCGGTTCATCCTCGGCAAAAAGACCTTGCTGAAGCTGTTCTTTTGGTAGTCTGTTTAGAAGTGACTTAAATCCTAGCTCAGAAAAAATCGTAAAGACTTTCTGCCTATCAAAGTCATGGGTACAGCATTTCTTTAAATCTAATTTAATGGGTACATCACAGACGATTTTTGATAATCTTTTAGAGAGTATCGCGCTTTCTTTACCATCTTCCAGTTTTATTTTTAACGAACCACTAATATTATCCAGATTTTTATAAATATTCTCAACCGAGCCGTATTTTATTATTAAATTCTTGGCCGATACATCACCAACTCCTGCCACCCCGGGGATGTTATCCGATGGATCCCCCTTTAGCGCCTTATAATCGACAAATTTATCCACGCCGAAACCATATTTTTCTAAAACAGCCTGCTCGTCATAAAGGATCGTGTCAGAAAACCCACGCTTCATTGTATATACCTTAGTTTTTTCGTTTACGAGTTGTAATTCATCAAGATCACCAGTCACAATAATAGTTTCGACTTCTTTCGACGCCTCACAAGACAAAGTTCCGATAACGTCATCTGCCTCAAATCCCTTCTTTTCAAAGATTGGGATATTTAATGCTTTAGTCACGTCACGAACCCGTTCAAACTGCTCATATAAGTCGTCCGGCCCCTTAACTCGAGTCGCTTTATACTCTTTAAATTCTTTATGTCGAAATGTCGGCGCCGCCATATCAAAAGCCACCGCAACATAGTCCGGTTTAAGCTCGGTCAAAACTTTGAGCACCATAGAAGAATAGCCGTAAACGGCATTTATAAGCTCACCTTTTTTAGTCGTCATCGGTGGCATAGCATGATACGCCCGATGGACAATAGCGTTGCCGTCAAAAACAACAAATTTCTGCTTTTTCATATACCTATTTTAGCACGAAAAAAGAGTATTATAAATCAGTTATTTATCACCATAAAGAGATTAGGTTTTTCTGCCAAAAATGGTATAATCCGTTCATGAGAAAAATGTTAGAGGGCTTAACAGAAAAAATCAAAAAAACAGATGTCGACTACTTGGACCTGCGCCTAGAAGAGAAAAGCGGTGTCGATTTTTCTATTAAGAAAAGCGAGGTCGAAAATATCGCCGAAACTGAGTCGGTCGGTTATGGGATAAGGGCACTTTATAAGGGAAGATGGGGCTTTACTTCAGCCAATGATATTTCTAAGATTGAAGAAAAAATAGACGAAGCAATAACTTTTGCCAAGCTTGCAGGAAATAGCAAAAGTCAGTTTTATAAAGTTGATCCTATTAACGATACTATCAGCTCACCGATGAAAATAGACCCCACAAAGATACCATTAGACGAAAAAGTTAGTCTTTTCTTAAATTATTACAAAATCATCTCAAATTTCGACAAAAGAATTCAAGGCTCAAGTTCTCTCCGCTATAAGGACCAAGGGGTTAAAAAATATTTTTTGAACTCCCAGGGAAGTTTCATTGAACAGGAAACGAGGAGAATTGGCTACACTGTTAATGTCATCACAAGAGAAAATGACAACATACAAAGAGGCTATACGGTTAACTCAAGCCTGAAAGATGAAAGAATAATATACGGTCTAGAAGAAACTATCAAAGAAACTTGTAAAATCGCTCTAGACCTTTTGGGGGCCAAGCCTATAAAAGCAGGTACCTATACAGTTGTTACCAACCCGGAACTTACCGGTGTTTTTGCTCATGAAGCATTCGGACACTTAAGCGAAGCTGATTATCTTTACAAAGACAAAGATATGCAGAAGGTAATGAAACTGGAAAGAAGCTTTGGAAAACCCATCTTAAATATCGTCGACGACTCTGCCCTCAAGGGAATCTATGGAACATACGCCTACGACGACGACGGTGTACCAACACAAAAAACCTACTTGATTAAAAAAGGTAAGCTTGTTGGAAGACTACACTCTAGAGAAACTGCGGGGCTAATGAGAGAACAACCAACTGGCAACGCCAGGGCTATCAGCTATAGATATATGCCAATCGTAAGGATGACAAATACATACATTGAAAATGGCAAAACAACCTTTGAGGATATAATAAAGGACATAAAGATTGGGGTCTATGCTGTTGGGGCTCTTGGTGGCCAGACAAATACCGATAACTTTGTTTTTGGTTCAAAATACGGTTATATGATTAGAGATGGTAAAGTTGCGGAGCTAGTAAAAGACGTGAGACTTTCCGGAAACGTTTTTGAGACGTTAAAGAATATTGACATGGTGGGTAATGACTTCGAGCTCTCCAGCTCACTTGGTGGTTGTGGGAAAGGAGGGCAGTCTCCCCTACCAATTTCACACGGAGGCCCGCATATAAGAATACAAAACGTTGTGATAGGAGGGAAATGATCGAAGAAAAGATTTTAAGTATAGCAAAAGAGAAATGCGATGAGGCAGATATCTCTATGAGAAAAAGCTACCAATCAAAGGTTAGCTATAAATCAAACGAGATAAATGGTATCACCTCAAACGAATCGTCTTGGTTAGCTTTGAGAGTTATCAAAGACGGCAAGTTGGGGATTTCATATTCTTACGACCTAAACACAGATCCCGAAAAACTTGTAGACCGGGCTATCTTTAACTCAAGATACGGACCCGTCTGTCACTTTAGTTTGCCAGATAAGGTCACAGTTAGCCAAGAGGCCAAGGTGTTTGACTTAAAAACATTAAACTTCCAAACCAAAGACGCAAAGGCCCTCATAGAAACAGAGATGAAAAAGCTCCTAAGTAAAGAAAAAGACCTTCTTGTGGGCGGAGTTTTTAATAACGCAAATTCTGAGGCACGATTTTTAAATACAAACGGAACTGATTACTCCTATAAAAATACTAGCTTTTTCTACTATATTTTAGGCAGCAGAAACAGAGAGGGTGATTTTCTTTCTATCGCCGAGGGGATCCCGGGCAGAAAAATTGACAAGAAAATTACAACTCCCTGCAAAGAAACACTGAAACTTTTCAACTGGTCAAGAGACTTACGGAAAGTAAAAACGGGAAAGTTTGATGTATATCTTGGAAATGAAGTATTTGCTCAAATGATTCAAGTAGTACTTACTGCCCTAAATGGAAAAAACGTTCTAATGGGGTCATCCTTTCTAAAAGACAGTTTAGGGAAAAAGATTTTTGATAGTCGCATTCAAATCATGGAAGATCCTTTCATTGACTGGGGAGTTAACTCTTTATCACTTGACGACGAAGGAATGAAAACAACCCCAAAAGACCTGATAAAAGCCGGTGTTGCTAAAAAATTTATTTATGATTTACAAACTGCAGTAAAAGCTAAAACCAAACCTACTGGCAATGGTTTTCGGGGGATTTCGGGACAGGCAAGTCCACGCTTTACGAATATAGTCGTCTCGGAAGGAAAAAAATCAGAAGGGAATATTATAAAAAGCATAAAAAATGGTTTATATGTTAAAGGTGTTATGGGCGGACACGTAGCTGACCCTTACTCTGGAAATATGAGCTTACAAGTTGAGCTTGGTTTTAGAATAGAAGATGGCAGAGTAACAGGAAGGGTAAAAAACACAATGATATTCCTAAATGTTTTTGACGTTCTAAGGTCTAACTTGGTCGAAATGTCCATGGAAAGAAGGTGGGAGGAAAACTATTATCTCCCAGGCATTCATTTAAAAGATATCAGCATCGCATCAAAATAAAAGGAAGCCCTGTTGGGCTTCCTTTTATTTTTCATCTGCCTATCTTAGGTAATCTTGCAGTTTTTTGCTCTCTCTATGTTTTCTGAGTTTCATGAGTGCCTTAGCTTCTATCTGTCTGATTCTTTCACGAGTAACACCAAACTCCTGTCCTGTTTCCTCTAGTGTGTGTCCATGACCATCGTCAAGTCCAAATCTCATCCTCAAAATTTTCTGTTCTCTTGGGGTCAGAAACTCAAGCACATTTTTAATGTTTTCTTTGAGCAACTCTGATGTAGCCGCTTCTGCCGGTGTCACTGCTTCTTGATCCTCTATAAAGTCAGCAAGCCTAGAATCTTCTTCTTCCCCGATTTGGGCATCAATAGAAACTGTGTCTTGAGATATTTTAAGGATATGGTTAATCTTTGCCACATCCATCTCCATCTCCATTGCCAGCTCTTCCGGCAAAGGTTCACGGCCCAAGTCTTGAAGTAGTCTTCGCTTGGTTCTAAGAAGTTTATTGATTGTCTCTACCATGTGAACAGGAATCCTGATAGTTCTAGCCTGGTCGGCAATAGCACGAGTGATAGCCTGTCTAATCCACCAAGTTGCATAAGTTGAAAACTTGAATCCTTTTGTATAGTCAAACTTTTCAACCGCACGCATCAGCCCCGTATTTCCTTCTTCTATTAAGTCCAGGAGATCAAGTCCGCGACCCATAAACTTTTTTGCGATAGAAACTACTAATCTTAAGTTTGCTTTAGTTAAAGCTTTTTTAGCAGATATATCACCCTCAACAACTCTTTTTGCAAGAGACACTTCTTCTTCACGAGTAAGTAGGGAGATTTTCCCTATTTCCCTTAAATACATCCTAACCGAGTCATCAGCAAAGTCACTCACTTCTGGTAGTGCTTTTTCATCTGCTCCCTTGTCGTCACCTCCCCATATCATCTTTTCCCGACTATCAATAACATCTATATTTTTTTCGCTCAAAGTAGCATAAATCTCATCAAGCTGTTCCACATTCTCTTCAACTTCAGGGAAAATAGCCATTATCTCATCTTGAGTCACAAATCCTTGCGACTTTCCCTTCGTAACAAGCTCTTTTTCTCTTGTTTCTATAGATTTTCCGGAAGTTTTATCTAAAACAGGTTTTTTACTTTCAGTCTTTTTTGATACTTTCTTAGATGATACTTTGACCGTTTTTGACGCGGTTTTTTTAGATACAGCTTTCTTTGCAACCTTCTTTGGGACTAATTTTTTTACGGCCTTTTTTGTCACTACCTTCTTCATAGTCTTTTTGGGCGTAACTTTTTTGGCTGTTTTCTTGGGTGAAACTTTCTTTGTCACGGTTTTCTTTGCAGCCTTTTTAGGTACCACCTTTTTCACGGCCTTTTTTGGAGTCGTTTTTTTAATAACTTTTTTCTTTACGTCTTTTGCTACAGATTTTGCTCTTTTTTTAGGAGTTCCTGCATCTTTTTTATCAGATCCTTTGCGCATTTATCGTCCTTTCTTTTTTCAGCTTCTTTAATTTCTAAGGCTATATTAGCTTTTTCGTCTGCAACGTTTAGCTGTTTAATTTTTTTAGCCAGATAGAAAACCTCTTCCTGTACTTCATCTTCGTTAAGATTTTCTGTCTCGAGCTCATTTTTTACAAGCAAGACATTGAAACTTTTAGCCTCCTCGCCAGTAAGAAGCTTATTAAAACCTTTCAGATCAAAAACTTTATTTGCATTATAGTGATTTTTTGCCTTTTTGTAAAGCACAAACGATTCCTCACTTTTGAAATCATCTAATTCCATGTTTTCAAAAAGAAACTTATGACTTTTTTTGTTGTTAAACGCTATACCGAGGAGTCTCTCTTCTACTTTATCCCTAGACCCTTGAGATTTATTTTTTTTATTCTCTGGTTCTTCCATGTGTTTTTTAGAAGATTCTTTGTTTTTGTCTAAAGTCTTTCTCACCGCATCCTCGCCTACATTTATTTTATCGGCCAACTTTTTTATATAATGGTCTCTTTCTATCATGTCATCTATTTTTGTAATGAAAGATATAAACTCACGAGTGGCTTTTTTCTTTTTCAAAATATCTTTTTCTATGTCAGGCGTAAACAGCTTTTCAAAGAGATAGTCCATCACATACATCGCTTCTTTGACCGCTTCTATCCACTTTTTTGGATCTTTTTGGACTACATCGGCAGGATCTTTTCCCTCCGGTATCTCTATAATTTTTATGTTTATTCCTTTTTGGAATGCCATTTCTATCGCTCGTCTCGTAGCCATATCGCCAGCCGGGTCGATGTCAAAAGCTAACTTTATATTTGGGCTGAATTTTTTTAAAATATCCAGTTGTCTCTCTGTCAGAGCCGTCCCGCTTGAGGCAACCACATTTTTTACTCCCGCCTGATGAGAGGCAATAACATCCATATTGCCCTCAACGACTATAGTATGGTTTTGCTTTCGCATAGACTCTTTTGCCTGATGAATCCCATAGAGAATACCTGACTTATCATAAATATCTGTTGATGCGGTATTTATATATTTGGGCAGTCCATCACCTAAGACCCGAGCCGAGAAACCCACTACCCTACCACCGGTATTTATTATCGGAAAAGTAACACGATTTCTAAACTGGTCTACAAGCTGCCCGTCTGTAACTTTTGCTACACCGGCACTTATCAAGTCCTTTTTTTCATATCCTTCTACTATCATTTTTTTAATCAAGGCATTTCCTCCTGGAGCATAACCAAGACGAAATTCGCGAATAGTTTTGTCAGTCAGCTTTCTTTTCTTAAAATAATCTAAAGCTTTTTTGCCATCAGTACTCTTTAGGTTTTTCTCAAAAAATTCACAAGCTTCTTCGTTAATATCAAATAGTTTCTCTCGGGCATCATTTTTTTCGGGACTATATTTTTTAGCCAGTGTCACACCGGCGTCCGCCGCCAACTTTTTCATAGCTTCTACAAACTCCATTCCATCAGTCTTCATTACCCATGCAAAGATATCACCGCCTTCATTACACCCAAAACAGTGAAATATCTGCTTATCCTGGCTTACAATAAACGATGGTGTTTTTTCATTATGAAAAGGACACAGGCCTTTGTAGTTCTGGCCCGTTTTTTTAAGCTGTACTACTCGCCCGACATAGTCCACTATATCCAGCTTATCCTTAATCTCTTCTACTTCATTCATCTTTTACCAATTACTAATAATACGAATATACTTATTCTTGTTTAGGTAACGTTTGCCCAAAATTCACCTTCAATGCCAAACTAAAGGCTTTTCCATCAAACTTTCTGTTATGACATTATATCAGACTATTCGAGAATTCGTATATTAGTATCATTCGTAATTAGTAACCTTTGTTCTTTCTTGCCTCAAAACTAATCTTCTTTGATCCCTCAACTTCCGGCTGGTCAAATGGGTTGACTTCAAATGCCCGAGCAAGATAAATGGCGAAAACATGCAAAAATGCTGTAAAGTAACCTAGGCCCGACTCATCTACTCTGTCTAGTTCAAGTTTTACGGACGGTATTTTAGCCTTTTTTGCCTCATCATATGTCCCCTTTAGCTCAAACTTCATGCTATCAGACAGCTTTATACCGTCTAAGTTGCCTTCATTTCCATCTCGCAGTTTGGTGCCTTTAAGACCTTCTGGTACTTTTACCGTCTCTTCTTCGTCAAAACTTGTTACCGTTGTAAAGAAGCCTATCATATTTTTCGGACCACCAAAAAATCTCTGATTTAAGAAGTGCTGACTTTCTGGTCCCTCTGCCAAAACCACACTTATGCCCTTCCCTTCTTTTGATACACTCTCATTAATCAGTTGGGCAATGAGTTCGGAAAATGCCACCAGTTTTTTTGAGTAAATCGGCCAAAATATTTCATCATATCCGACACCTGACAAATCTTTGACTATTAGCGCTAACTTCTTAGCATCATTCAATCCTTTTTCAAAGTCAGAGTAGGCTTGAGTAGCTCCTTTTCTGATTTCGGAAATATCCAGACCACAAAGAACAGATGGAAAGAGCGATACTTCGGTAAGCCCCGAAAATCTTCCACCAATATCTTGGTGGGGAAGCACATCGTATCCTTTTTCCTTGGCTATTTTATGCAGAGGATTATCATTTTCAGTTGTAATAATGACTTGAGTAAAGTCTGAGAAACCAAGCACATCTTCTATAACATCCACAGTTGTTCCTGACTTGGAAATGGCAACTACAAGGGAGTCTTTCGGTGTACATTTGTCTTTAACATAAAAAATGTAATCCGGATCAACCGTATCTACAAAGTAAACTTTCTTCTCGGAAATATACTTTCCGAATCCGTGCCAGAAAGCGCGGAAAGTAGAGATAGAACCGCCCCGCGCCACGATAATCAGATTTTTAACATCACCATACTTACCAGCCGTCTCTAAAATCCTGTCCATATCCGGCTGAACCCGAGTAAGGCTAAAGTCGGCCTCGTTGAAAACCTCTATCTCGTCCTTTTTCGGCTGTAAACTATTGAAATCAAACTTTATCACTTTATTGACACCTTACACTTATCGCCTTTACAAATAATCGACTTTTCTTCCAGTATTTCATCTTTCCTTGTACAACCGTTAATATTAACTTTCCTGTCTATTATACAGTTTGTGATGCGAGAATCCACAATTTTACAATCTCCTAAGATAATACAGTCTTTTAGGTAGGAGTTTTTTATCATTGTTCCCTTGTCTATAAATACTTTCCCTTCCAGGGTGTTTTTGCCAACAAAGTCCACTCCATAAAAGTTATCATCCCCATCACGCTCCTTTGCTACACTTCTATGTGCCTGCAAGTATCCTTCAAACGACCCTATATCAAACCAATCTTTCTTTGTAATATGAACTTGCACTTTATCTTTCTTAATTAAATACTTCACAAACTCACCCGTGTTGTCGCTATGTTTTTTTACGAATTCAAAGAGATGGGGAAATGACTTCTGAGGCACAACCATACAAAGTGTATTTACTAGTGTCGACTTTGCTTTCTTGGGCTTTTCTTCAAAGCTTACTACCCTTTGACCCTTAGTATTTAGCACTCCAAACTTGCTAGCATCCTGAATGTTGCCTATATCATATGCACAGATAAAAGGAATACCTTTGTACTCTTTGATGAAATCCTTAAAAGAAAACTGGAAGTAGTTATCTCCACCAAGAACTATCACATCCTCATCTATGCCTTCATCTCGAATCGTATTTGCTATCGCACCTAGAGCTCCTGGCTTTTCAGCTTCTTTTCGGGCGTCATCAAAGACTAGTTTTACATCTCTTCCTAAGTTTTTTTGCCAATTTTGGAAGTCCTTCTTAAACTTCATGTTCGTAACTAAAAAAACCTCCATATTATGCGGGAGTTTTTCAACAATATGCGTTACCATAGGCTTACCATTAATAAGCAAGAGTGGTTTCGCACGTTTTTTTGTTAGAGGCCAGAGCCGGGTTGCATATCCTCCGGCCAAAATTATAGCTTTCATATCTTTTACCTTTGTAAGACCATCATTATAGCATAAATTCCTTCCTATGAAAAGCCAAAGGGCGGACCAATGTGATCGGTCCACCCCAAGATTCAAACTATGATGCCGGTTTCAGCCTCGCTACACCAACTCACCTGTCAGCACAGTTCCTTTGTTGCTGTCGCGATTATCTCGTAGAGACTATTCTCCTGCCTAAGCTCTGAGAAGATAAGGTTCAGGTGGCCTTCACTTGCCACGAAAAACCTAATCATCTGAGGCCTCTTCGGAAATGCGGAAAAATAGTCAAACTCAACGCCCGCAGCTTGTTTATGCTCTTCGGGCACTACCCGTACGTAAGCTTCACGAAGATTGGTGTTTGCCGGTAGGCGATCCTTGTCAATCTGAGCCGGAAGCTCTGCTTCGTAGAGACCATAACGAAGGAAGCTTATTGTTTCCCCACGTCTCTCGTATGCCTCTTCCGCTTCCTTTAATAGCAACTCGAGATCGTTTTTCTTTTTATTGGCTCTGCGCCAATAAAATGCAACCACTACCAGAAGAACGAAAATTAATAGGGCCACTACAAGAACTATCCTAGGATCAACATCACTATACACGACTCCTCCTTTGGTCTTTTGTGACAGTGTATTACCAAACGTAAACGTGATTATATCATAGAAATAGACATTTGACCATATTCAAAATCACCCGTCAAAAATTTGTCATTCTTGAGGGCAAAGCCCGAAGAATCTATTTTTGAGATCCTTCGCTTCGCTCGAGGATGACAGAGAAGGGGTTAAAAAACTCACCCATTTTTCAGGGTGAGTTTTTATTAGAAATTAGAAATTCTTAATTGGAAATTTTCCTAGCCCGCGCACTATTTCAAAGTGCGGGGTTTCGCTACGCTTTAGTATCCCATTCCCGGCATTCCACCGCCAGCTGGCATTTGCGGCTCTTCCTTTTCAGGAAGCTCTGCTACAACTGCTTCGGTCGTCAGAAATAGTGCTGAAATAGAGGCGGCATTTTGAAGAGCTGACCGTGTAACCTTTGCCGGATCTACAATCCCTGCCTTTATCATATCTTTGTAGTCGTCTTTTGCTGCATCATATCCGATGCCTTTTGCTCTTTTTTGGACTTCATCAACCACAACCGAACCTTCTTTACCAGCGTTCATGGCTATCTGCCTAAGCGGTTCCTCAAGTGCCCGCTGCAATATTTTGATACCTGTTTCTTCATCTTTTGTCCCCTTTAGGTTTGCCAGGCTAGGCGCTATGTCTACAAGAGCCACTCCGCCTCCGGGAACTATGCCTTCCTCAACTGCTGCCCGAGTAGCTGCGAGAGCATCCTCAATCCTATGCTTTTTCTCTTTCAGCTCAACTTCAGTTGCAGCGCCAACTTTCAAAACGGCAACACCTCCAGCAAGTTTTGCCAAACGCTCTTGAAGTTTTTCTTTATCCCAGTCGCTGGTAGAAGCTTGTATCTGATTCTTTATCTGACTGACCCGTGCCCCTATCTCCTTCTTATTACCCACACCTTCAACTATAGTGGTGCTATCCTTGTCAGAAATAACTTTCCGAGCGCTACCCAGTACATCCATCTCTACTTCCTCAAGTTTTAGTCCAAGTTCTTCGGATATGACCGTTGCACCGGTCAGTACTGCGATGTCTTGGAGCATTTCTTTCTTTTTATCACCAAACCCCGGAGCTTTTACAGCGAGTGCATTAAATACACCTCGGATTTTGTTTACAATCAATGTCGCCAAAGCCTCTGCGTCTACATCTTCAGCTATAATAACCAAGTCTTTTTTCCCCGCCTGAGCCATCTTTTCAAGTAGCGGGACTATCTCGTTAATGGAAGAAATTTTCTTGTCAGTTAAAAGGATTGAAGGATGTTCATATATTGCTTCCATCCTTACCGTGTCGGTGACAAGATAAGGCGATACATACCCATTGTCAAACTGCATTCCCTCTACAACCTCTTTCTCCATCCCGAGAGTCTGAGACTCTTCAACTGTGATAACGCCGTCTTTACCAACCGTATCCATAACATCAGCAATGAGCTTTCCAATCTCTTCATCAGCTGCTGAAATAGAAGCCACTTGAGCTATCTCTTCTTTGGTGGAAATCTTTTTTGAGGTCTTTTCTATTTCTGAAACCACATGAGCGGATGCCTTTTCTATGCCCTTTTTTATCTCCATTGGGTTAGCACCAGCAGTAACATTTTTCAGGCCCTCGGTCACGATTGCCTGTGCCAAAACTGTCGCTGTGGTTGTACCATCACCGGCAACATCATTAGTCTTTGATGCCACTTCCTTAACTAGTTGCGCCCCCATGTTTTCATATATATCTTCTAGATCTATCTCTTTTGCGATAGTTACACCGTCATTTGTGATGGTCGGTGCACCATACTTTTTATCTAAAACCACGTTTCGGCCCTTTGGGCCAAGTGTTGTCTTTACTGTATTTGCGAGTTTATCGACCCCATCCTTTAACCTCTTTCGTGCATCTTCTGAAAATTTAATCTCTTTAGACATTTCATGTCCTCCTACTAATTACGAATAATACTTATATACGAATTTATTTTCCAAGGCTTGTATCCCACCCCTCTGTCATTCCGAGCGACTTCTCAGCTCAAGGACAAACCGAGGAATCCCTTTCCCCCGCTGTTATTCCCACCCTCTCTGTCATTCCCGCGGAGGCGGGAATCCAGTCTATTTTGAATTTTATTTTTGAATTTAAATCATTGGAAACTGATTGGTCATTGCCATTACGAAATAACGGCCAACACTTCTTTTTCTCTAACTATTAAGTACTCTTTGCCATCAACCTTAACTTCCGTCGCTGCAAAGTTTCCAAAAATTATTACATCACCCATTTTTATCTCTTCCACATCTTTACCGACCGCAACTACCTTGCCCTGTTCCGGTTTTTCTTTTGCAGTATCGGGTATCACAATGCCCCCAGCCGTTTTATCAACCGCCTGAGTTCGTTCAACAACAACCTTATGACCTAATGGTTTTAACTTTGCCATAGTTCGTTCCTCACTTTCTACTAATTAAGTTCAAATTTAGCACTCTATGGGGTATGAGTGCTAAATCAATATAGCAAATACCTTATTTTGTGTCAAGATTTTCTTTATACCTAAGAAGGTCAGACCTTCAAAACAAAAGAGACTACTACACTACTTTAGTTTAGTGAAGTAGTAGCAAAATGTTTACTATTAACACTTTCCCTGATATATTTATAGCCATGAGTAATAAAAAAAGAGTGTTTTCAGGAATCCAACCAAGTGGCGACCTGCATATCGGTAATTATCTAGGTGCTATCATAAACTGGGTAAATGGACAGAACGAAAAAGAAAATGTTTTTTCCATTGTTGACCTTCACGCGATAACCGTTCCTCAAGATCCCAAGAAGCTACAGGCAAATATCTTGGAACTTGCAAAAGTACTTCTTGCTTCCGGCATAGACCCCAAAAAATCGACATTATTTTTACAATCTGACAGACCGGAGCACTCCGAGTTAGCATGGATATTAAATTGTTTTACCTACTTTGGCGAAGCAAGTCGGATGATTCAGTTTAAAGAGAAGTCCGGAAAACAAAGAGAAAATACAACTGTTGGCCTTTTTGACTACCCTGTTTTACAAGCTGCCGACATCTTACTTTACGACACAGACGAAGTCCCTGTAGGCGAGGACCAGAAACAGCATGTGGAAATCACACGAGATATTGCCCAACGTGTAAATAAAAAGGTAGGGAAAGTATTCGTCGTTCCTGAACCGGTTATTAAAAAAGAAGGTGCAAGGATTATGAGTCTTGTTGACCCAACTAAGAAGATGTCAAAAAGTGATGAGAGTGAATCCAGCTACATAAATATACGAGACGACGCGGATACAATTCGGAAGAAATTTGCAAAAGCGCAAACTGACTCTGACAATAAAGTGAAATTTGATAAAGAGAAAAAACCGGGGATCTCAAATCTCCTAAATATCATGTCAGTTGCTACAAATACCCCTATTCCAGAACTAGAAAAGAAACATGCTGCCTCAAATTATGGACAATTTAAAAAGGATGTCGCCGGGTCAGTCATAGAAATGCTAAAACCCATTCAAGTAAAACTTGCCGAGTATGACAAAAATGAAGCTTACGTGAAAAAAGTTCTAAAAGATGGTGCAGAGGCCATCGCTCCACGAGCTCAAGCTACTCTAGAAAGAGTCAAAAAAGCCGTCGGCCTAGGTTTATAAATGCGAAAGAGGCACCGAAGTGTGCCTCTTGAAATGGTACGAATGAAAAGTCTTTTTGACGAAGTCTTGGCTAGCGGCTAGCCCTGTGACTCCGGAGCTAACACTGTTTCGGTATTGGCCAGCTTAGCCCGAAGGTCGAGATTCTCGTCGAAGAGACGAGTATATCCTACTGCATGCCGCCTCCATGCCCTCTCGTCAGCCGTTAGATACACGGCGACAAGCGTAGCGCCAAAAAGCAAAATCTTCAAACATCTTTTCATAACCAACTCCCTCCATGTATAGCAGGAACAAAAAAGAAACTTGACCTCCTTCTTGTTTCATCAAGTTTCAAATACTTTTTGATTATACCATCAAAGTCTTTACGCTTCAATAATTTCCGAAAGTTCTTTGACTTTCTCGTCAACGAGTTCTTTTGTCTTTGCTTCTATATTTAGACGAACCAAGGGTTCGGTGTTTGAAGGTCTGACGTTCAGCCTCCAATCAGGAAACTCAACCGTTACCCCATCCATGTGGTTTATGTCCCCTTCGGTATACTTTGTTTCAATCGCTGAAAAAATTTTTTCCGGATTTGCAACCTTGAATCTTATCTCGCCCGATATGGGATATTTCTCTCTCATGGGATTTACTATCTCGGAAAGCCTTAGTCCTGTTACAGACAGGTGCTCTATCAGTAGGAGAGCGGGAATGATACCACTATCGCAAAAGTAAAAATCTTTGGAAAAGTAATGCCCCGAATGCTCCCCGGCAAAAAATGCATCCTCTTTCCTCATCCTGTCCTTCAAGAATACATAGCCAACTTTATTCTCTAGTGGAACCCCTCCGTTTTTTTCGATACTATCCCTGATAGCCCACACCACGCTTGTATCAAAGACAATTTTTGCTCCCGGATTTTTCTTCAAAATGATTTCAAAGATGATTGCATTCGCATAACAAGAGTCAACAAACTCTCCGTTTTCATCAAAGAAGAAGCAGCGGTCCCCATCACCGTCTAGGGCAACCCCGAGTATGGCTTGAGAAGAGCGTACAAGAGATTGCGTCTCCTCCTGATTTTCGGGAAGTAGAGGATTTGGCGCTCCTTTTGGAAATCTTCCATCTTCTTCAAAGTTTTGTTTTACAAGGTCAAGCCCAAGTTTCTCGACTACAATGCTGACGACTTTACCGCCTGTTCCGTTGCTAGTATTAAATACTATTTTCATCGGCTTGACTTTACTCTCGTCCACAAAAGACAGAACTTTTTCGATATAATCATCCAGAATTTCAAGCTTTTCAAACTTACCGTTGTTTTTTGGTTCGGTAAATTCGCCCTTCGTTGCAATAGCTTTAATTTCTGCCAACCCCGCCTCTATGGAAACAGGAATAGAATCCTCGCGGACTATCTTCATTCCATTGTACTCAGCTGGGTCATGTGACGCTGTTATACTAATACCCCCATCAAAACCGTAGTGAGCGACTGCAAAAAGAAACATCTCACTTGAAACGACGCCTATATCTACCACGTCTACACCCATTTCAGAAAGTCCCCTCTTTGCCTGTTCAAATAAGGCCTCACTCGAAGTTCTAACGTCCCGACCAAGAATAACTTTTTTAGGTTTTAACCATTGTGCATAGGATTTAGCGATTAAATGTACCGTTTCTTCATTAATTTCTGAAGGATAAATACCCCTAACATCGTATGCTTTAAAAATTTTTTCATTCATCATTCTTACTCTCCATGTTTTTTAGTAAATCTGAAACTATTTTTCGCTCGTCCCATTTTATCTTATCACCGCCCATACTTCTAGATTTTTGATGACCGATACCGGTTATAGCCACTGTATCTCCTTTTTGAGCCTTCGAAAGGGCCTTCTTTATTGCGTCTAACCTATCGGGAACTATCTCGACCTTAGACCTCAACTTTTCTGGCACACCCGCATATACCTGATCAATAATTTGCTGTGACCCTTCGGTATATGTCTCATCATCAGTTAAAAGTACTATGTCTGTCAGTTCTGAAGCAACCTTTCCCATTTTTGGCCTTTTTTCCTTATCCCTATCCCCCGTCGCACCAAAAACACTAATAAGTTTTCCATCAGTAATTTCTCTTAAACTTGTATAAAGTGTTTTTAAGGCATCAGGTGTCACGGCATAGTCTATGATAACTTGGAAATCTTGTCCTTCATTAATTTTTTCAGCACGCCCTCGTGTTCCTTCAAAGTTTTCAAGGACCTTTATTACTTTGTCCATATCCAAACCATAACCTAGTCCGACGCAAAATCCTGTAAGTTCATTTAAAACATTGAACTTACCGATTGCTTTTGTACTTATGGAATATTTTTTACCTTTATATACAACCTCATACTGGGTTCTGTCTGTTTTAAGGATAATGTTTTCCGCTAATACCAGATTGTCATTCCCGTCATTCGACTCTGAGGTGAGCTCATCGCTCAGACTCGAAGAGCGCAGGCGGGAATCTATGCCAAAGGTATACTTTTCATCGGCTTCAAACGAAAGGAAGTAGTCTGACTCTTTATCATCAGCATAAACCACACTCACCCTTTTGGTCTTTTTAAAGTTAAAAGGGCTTTTTAGTTTTTTAAAGAGCTTCCCCTTCATATTTCTATAGTTCTCCATCGTTTTGTGATAGTTCAGATGCTCAGGCGAAAGATTTGTGAACACCGCTCCATCAAAAGGAATACCCCAGATGCGCTTGCCAGCGATTCCTTCACTTGAAGCCTCTATCACTGCATATTTACAGCCTTTCTGGACCATTGCTCTAAGCAGCTTTTGAGTTCCCCACCGACCTATTGTCGTCCTGCCGATAGCATTCTCACGCCTCTCCCCTGCTACCTCTATATCAACCGTGGATATCATCCCAACTTTTTCGCCGGACGACTTTAAAACTTCTGTGATCATTTCGACACAAGTACTTTTGCCATCAGTGCCGGTTACACCAATAACCGTCATTTTATATCCGGGGAGTCTATAGGCGATGTTCCCAGTCAAAGCCATAAGAAAATGATAGACTGGCTTGGGTATTATTTTTTTTAATATTTTGTCCATTTTATCCTTTGTGTCATTCTGCCCCGCTTAGACTTGAATCGAGGCGAGTTTGTCCAGAATCGTCATCCTTGAGACGCAGTAGAAGGAGCTCGAGATTCTTCATTACATTCAGAATGACGGTTGAATTACTTCTTCATTAACTTTCTAAATCTATTTGCCGTAGAGAAAAGCTTATAATATTTTCCGTCAAATGCCATATCATATGCACCACCAAAGGACACTTCTTCACCACCAAATCCTCTTTTGAATCTTGATATCCCGGCCCAGAGATGATTTTTTTCATCTTTGGGAGACACTCCCCAGAAGTCATAAAGACGACAATTTCTGTTCTTTGCTTCCCGAATAGCTGCCCACTGAAGCGCATATGTTGGCATCAGTTCCCGTTGCTCATTACCAGAGGCACCATGCAGGTAGGTCGCTACTTGATCAAAGTAAGATACGAGTATAGCTGCTAGCGGCTGTCCTTCATATTCAGCAATAAAAAGTTTCAGAACATCCTTACCCTCTGTCATGCCGACCGACGCACGCGGTGTGCGAGCGGAGGAATCCCTTTCCCCTTTGTCGCTCCCATTTCCCAAAACTTCAAACATTTTTTTGTAATATTCATACTCGTGACCCTTATATCCTCCTCTTTTTTCCATCTCCTTAGTCAGCTCATAAAAAATCTTGATGTCTTTTTCGCTTATCCCCTCTCTGACCTTGATTCCCTTTCGGTTTGCTAAGTTGATATTATAACGCCACTTCGGCTTCATATCAGCCAATATCTTTTCCTCAGGTCTTGAGGTATCTAAAACGAGCGTGTTATCGGGTGAAAACTGCTGTGATACCGGTGCATGTTTTGCCATCTTTCTAAATCCAAACTTATATATATCAGCTTGATCGAGAACGTACGGCTCTATGCGATAAAAAACTGCATTCTCTTCTTTAGCTAAGTGCTCTACTTTACGTAAAAATAACTTCAAATCCTGCAGTTTTGCACCCTTTGTCATCAACGGCCCACGAGGAGAGAAAAAGTAATATTTATCTTTATAAAGCGGGTATTTGAGGACTAGCCCTTGCACATTATCCCCTTTCACTACCCATGACTTTCGTTTTAAGCCCGCCTGAAAATCAGCCCAAGCGTCGGACTGGAAGATGTTATTTGATTTTTGTGAAAGTATTTTTAGCATTTCCATGTTCCCCTATTTAAGCACGTTTTAAGGGAAAAATATAGAGAAAATAAAAACCCGCCGATATAAACCGACGGGCTAATGCCCAGAAAACTGGACCTGATCAGTAGGGGGTGATTCTCCAGCCGATTATGTTTGTGACTGGGACCGGCTCGGCTCGACCTTCGGTGGTGAGCCGGAGGATGGTCTTGGACTCCTTGTTGATTGAGAATTATCTGGTTATTAACTCGGGTCTCTGTGCAAAAACAGGTTATTCACCACGGTTATGCCGATACCCATAACCATTAGGCCAATTGCCAGTAAGAGATAACACGCTACAGCAGCGTAGTTTACCCCGCCTTGCAGAGAATGCCACTCCCAGAGAAAAAATAGGAATACGGAGGCACCCAGGCCAAGCGCTGCTCCACCGAGTGAAGACAGGATGTAGAATATCCATTTCATATTATCTCCCTTCCAAGGTTTTCGTAGCGGTTTTTAATTGCCCGCTATATTTGCAATGCTTGATAATATACCACAAGCATTCTTTTTTGTCAAGTGTTTTGGGGCTCTTCGTAATCTAGTGGGGTAAATCCGTGCTCACTCGAGCACGAAAAACTTG
>ERZ1292625.1199-Hain-H41-01um-R1-1199-length-32802-cov-5_pt1 | contig 32802 bp, 62 predicted proteins | sample MGYA00564400_ERZ1292625 | MGnify/ENA primary metagenome ERZ1292625 (study PRJEB36523, sample SAMEA6512639) | groundwater metagenome | collected 2019-01-08 | study: AquaDiva: Metagenomics assemblies of 32 groundwater samples
GCTAAAAGTTATCCGGCATCGGCAGTTCGAAATAAACCCGCGCTTTGTAACTCTCATTCCTCAGTGCTTTCACAACGGGAGTGTCCCGAATGGCGATTACTGCACCGTGGCAGGACATGGAGGCGACGGTAAAGCCTCATTGAAAGCTTGGAAGGAAGCTATGGGGATAGACTGGATGAACAAGCAGGAACTCACTCAGGCCATCCCTCCAGCCTATTGTGAATTTATGGGCCGCCAACTGCTGAATTTCTTAAGGAACGCCTCTTCGCGTCGGCTAATCGGTTCTTCAACCTCACGCACTCTCGACACTTCCGCTTCCCTTGATCGAAAAATAGATTGTCACCTGAGTACGGATGCCCTTGCGGGCAATGGGTCTTTCGGATGTTCTTGCCAGACTGTGTGCGTGGAGACCGACGCGAATTTTCCCCAGTTGGAACAGCGTCGAGATGGGATGGATTAACGCAATGGGTATTGTTGCAAAGATGGTCTACTGTGTCACCTGGAACAAGTATTCTTTTGTGAAATTCGAAAGATACGCGGTGTGCCCAATATTTTCGCCAAACCCCATCTGTCTTTCGATCAAAGAGACCGTATCCGTTTTTATGGGTTGTTCCAATCCATATCCAGCATGGCGTTCCATTCCATATTGGCCCGCTTTTATCAATTTTAGATTCGAATCGTGTTTTCTCATCAATTGGTTTTGGTCCAAAACTCATCTCTCCACCGTCCTTTCTGATATTTCAAGCACCATACCACTTAGTACACGCAATGTCTACACCGAATGGATTGGACGGCAGTTGATGCAGTATGTGCGAATGCGAATAAATGGCGACAAATAAGCCTGTTGAGTTTTGGTTTGAAAAGGTTTGGGGGTTGATAGGTAGGGGGATTGCGTGGGAGAAGGTTGGTCGTTGCTCAAGGCTGTACTGATGCATCTCTATTGTAACGGGCGGATACCCAAAGAAACAGTGGAAAAACTATTCGAGAAGTATCCTGAATTGAGAGGCGCGTGATGGGCCAAGCGGAGATCTGGAGGGAACTAGCGCGGGATTATTCGCTAATAAGATTAAATGGGAAAATCCCTATCGAAAAGGAATGGCAGCAGTGGTGCCATACTAAAAGACCTTTTGAATCCATTGGGGTATGTAAGGGGGACAATGTAGGGATAGCTTGTGGACCGGCAAGCGGGATAATAGTTCTTGACATAGACGAGCCAGAACTCTTTGAAAGAACATGTAAAAGCAGAAGATGGACTGTACCAATAACACGTTCCCACAAGACAGGAAGTGGTAAATTCCATGCTCTTTACCGTTATCCGTCCGACAGAGTCTATGGAAACAAAGGGCTTAAAGAAAAATACGGCTTCGACGTTCGCGGGGTAGGAGGTCAGATAGTAGCACCAGGGAGTATCCACCCTGACACCGGGAAGCCATACACCATTATCAACGATGGCCCACTAGAAGATCCTCCCGATTGGCTGCTCAATCTTTACTCCACGGAACCAAGCAATGGGTCCAGCGCTGGGATGGATGTTGACTCTATCCTGTCTGGTGTCCCAAAAGGTGAGAGAGATGAGACACTATTCAGGTATGCCTGCCGATTGAGACAGCAGGGGATAGGAATTCTTGAAGCAAAAGTTCTGCTTGAGACGGCAGCTAGAAGATGCGACCCGCCATTTTCTGTGATGGTTGCTTTGCAGAAAGTAGAGCAAGCGTGGGCTAAGTACGCTGCTGGTGACAGTGGGGTACAAGAGGGGACAATAACGTGCAAAGGGGGGGAGTGGGGGTTTGAGGAGACAGTAGGGGGACAACAGGGGGACAACCGCGGGGACAAATCTGGGGACAAATCAGAGGACAAATCAGAGGACCAGACCGCGAAAGGTTTGGGAGCGCTAGTAGAAACGTATCTAATTAATTTCACTGGTAATTTCAGCACTAGGGATTTGTCGGAGTACATCCAGTCTCACCTCGGGATAGAGAAGCTCCCCCGCTCCCACCAAAAGGCTCTGGCGAAGATTTTAACCCGGCATATCGGTGCTAAGCGGCTGGAGCGGACGGTGAGGGGGGGGTACAGAATTGTCGATGAGAACCTAGAAGACCTCGATTTGGGCGAAGGGGCAGACGAGCATAAGATTAAGCTACCGTTAAGATTGAACGAACTGGTAAGGGTGGAGCCCAAAGAGATAATAATGGTATGCGGTAACTCCGATGCAGGGAAAACTTGCTTCGCCTTCCAAGTCGGACTCCTTAATAAAATACATACATATAGGAAAGAGGAACTCGGTGCCGGTGGATTCGGAGTCTACCATTTTGTAAGTGAAATGGGAGGGGTGTCCTTTAGGAATAAGCTTAATTCTTTTGGGGATGGAGCATACGAAGAGTACAGGTCCAGGGTGAGAGTGCTACGGTTTAAGGCTGAATCAATACAGGACCAGATTCAACCCAACTCAGTCAACATCATCGACTACCTGGAACCAGCCAGCGGTGACTTCCGCGAAATTGTCCCGACAATCAACAAGATATTTGATAAGCTGATAACTGGTGTTGCTGTTATCTGCGTGCAGATGCGAGACCAATACCCAGTAGGCGGGCAGGGTGTGTTCTGGCGTCCTAGGCTAGCCGTGGGTCTTCTCAATGTCCAAGAGCGTAACTGCAAGGTTGCAAAGATTTTTAAGGGTAAAAACCACCGCAGCGACACAGCAATAGACAACTGGGAACTGGATTACTGGGTTTGTAACAGAGGAACGAAGTTCCAGGAACTCAGCGAATGGAGCAGTCCGTTTAATTCGAAAAGGAAAGCCTATGCGAAGATTTAGCAAATGCACAAGCTTGGCATGTAGGTGCATGGACCCAGCTATTTGGGGGAATGGGTATTCCGGGTTTATTTATTTTGTCCAGATGGAAAGAATAGGTCCGATAAAAATAGGTTATTCCAAGAACCCATCCACAAGGCTAAGAGAACTTCAGGGCGGGAACCCATATAAACTCAGAACTATTTACATAACCCCCGGAAGTCAGTCAGACGAGCGTGGGATACATAACGGTATGGCGTTACACGCTCCAGACTTGTCGCTAACCGGGGAGTGGTATCTCCCTGGAGAAATAATATTCGAAACAATATCAGACTTTATGGAGATGGACAAAAGAGATTCTGAATGGGAGGAACGCGATGGCTGATAAGAAAATCTACCGCACAATCGGCGGCGTAATCGGTAACATGGAACTGAAAAACCTTTCTACCGGGAAACTCATGCTTGTGTTCGGTGTCGGTGTTAACAGCGACCCCGGAAGCGAGCATATGGCATGGATGAATTGCAAGGCGTGGGAGGAAACGGCAGAACAAATATCCCAAATAGGAAACAAGGGCGACAAGATCCTAGTGAATGGACCATGCGAACAATACAACGGCAAGTGGACTTTGACTGTCTATGACTACTCCATAATCAAGAGGAGGCCATAATGTCTAAACAGAAGCGCCACCACTATTTCTTCGACAGAATCCGGTACGAATCAATCGTCGGCCAGCTAGTTGAAGTGCCGCATGAACCGGATTGCGAGTGCTGCATCTGCAAAAGGAGCAAGTTATGTACGAAATAGGCCAGCAGCTTTGGTATGTGCCTGAAGTTGGACAGCATTTCTATGTCACCATTACAAAGATAGGTCGCAAGTGGATTTATGCCGACCATTTGTCCAGCGAGTACAAAATTAACAAAGAAACATTGGTAGTTGACGATTATCCATACGGTAAGTGCTACCTGTCGCAAGAGGACCACATGTCAAAAGTAGAGATTTTAGAGATGTGGAGAAATTTGGGACGCGAAGTGTTCTACCACGTACCCCCACCCAAGGGCCTGACCGCCGACGACATCCGCAAAGCCATGGTGATTCTGAAGCTGATGCCGGACATCGAGCGCCTGCCCGATGGAACGCCTGACGGAGATATCCCATGACTAACTGCCCGAATTGTCCGCTGTCCAAAAGTCAGCAACTCGCCATGGAAACGCTCATGGACATAGGCGTCTGGTACTGGAGCCATACGAATGCTGTCCAGACCAAAGCGCTGAATGCCCTGGTCAAAAAAGGATTGGCAGAGCGAGTTGAGGGAAAAAGTGGTCCGGGATGGAGGATTAAGGGCTATGTGCAAATCAGAAAGGATTGAGTGATGAGTGAGAAGGGATGCAAAACGTGTTGGGGATACGGGTTATGGCCTTTTGGTGAGCCAGTTCCAATGGGGCCAATCGATGCCGAAGACGGAATGCCAACTAAGGCCTGCCCGGAATGCGGTGCGAACCCAAACCCATGGAAAAACAAGGTGACCAAATGACCCAACCATTAAGCATCGAGTTTAACCCAACAAGAAAGGATTCGTGATGACTGAATTTCTAGCGTGCTTGATTTTGAGCCAGTTATCCAAGATGGAAGACGATAGATGGTGGTCGGTGTTTTGGACATTGGCCGCAGCGTCTTACGGCATACCCGAGCTAATCAAGTCGGCGTCCCCATTGATAGAAAGGATTATCCGCTAATGACACCAGACACAGCCCTAACCCTACTCTCCCTCGGAGTGCTCAAGGATATCGAGCAAATCCACGCGGCTATAGCATGGCACGATGAGCGGAAGAACCGGCAAGCGGCCTGGGAATCAGAACGGGAGTTATTGAAACAGCAAGTCCATGTCCTGAGCGACACCGCTGAACGGTTCAGGCGGCAATTAGAGGAGCTTCGGGACAGATTGGGGGTGAGATGAGGGGAAGGTTTAACCCAAGGTATGAGCGCAGAAAACCCGGAACAATGAACAAGCTGGAAGAGAAATACAGTCTGTACCTAAACGGGTTGAAGACTACCGGCGAGATTATCGACTATCGCTATGAGGCGATCAAACTTAGGCTTGCCGACAAAACTTTCTATACGCCCGACTTCGCCGTGTTTTACCCGGACAGGATTGAGTTGCATGAGTGTAAAGGACACTGGGAAGAGGACGCCCGCGTGAAGTGGAAGGTTGCGGCAGAGATGCACTGGATGTTCAAGTTTGTAGCAATACGGTGGGTAAAAAAGCAGTGGGAATTCGAATATGCACGCTAGAATTTGCCCGATTTGCGGGAATCATTTTGTTCCTTCTCATCCTAAAAACAAGACCTGCTCTCGAAGCTGCGGCACTAAATTACAACATCGCACCTTTGATATGAGCGGGAGCAATAATCCAAATTGGAAGGGAGGGCATGTTGATTTTTTGTGTGAACAGTGCGGGGGTATTGTAAAAAAAACGTTGGCAGGTAGGGGGAAAAAAAGATTTTGCAGTATTGAGTGTGCCAACCTGTTCCAACGCGCCAACCAGTATCCAGGTCCGAAAAAAGAAAAGGCCGCAGTGACATGTAGGCAATGCGGTGGCATTGTGGAAGTTATCCCCGGTTTGGTTAAGAGAAAACCTTTATGCTCTGAAGAATGCCATTTGAAATGGAGAAGCAACATTTCTGGTGGTGAAGGAAACCCGAATTGGAAAGGTGGGATATCAAGAGACCCATACCCATGGAACTGGAGTGCTATAAGTGCAGCAATCCGATACAGAGATTCTATGGTATGTCAAAACATTCTTTGTGAGACTCCAGAATCTAGGAAGACGGCCCACCATATTGATTACGACAAGAAGAACTGCATAGACAATAACCTTATAACTCTTTGCGAAACATGCAATTCCAAGGCGAATTTTAATCGAGAATGCTGGAGGGAACATTATTCTAAACTTATGGTTGCGTTAGTGGAAGAATAAACAGTGGGAGTTCAGAACCTACGCAGACTAGGAGGCAAGGCCAATGCCTAATAAAACTTTAATCAAAGAGGTCAGAGACTTTCTGGAAGTCACGATGGGGGTAAATGAAAAGGCGAGAAACGAAGGGCTTAGACAACTATTCAGGGAACATTGCAAGGGGGCAAGAATGGATGAGAAGGAATTAGAGGACAAAATAGTTCTAATAGTTTCGCGCTTTAACCTGGGTGGGTCACGAGATAGGGCGAGAGAGATACTCAACCTCTGCCGCGAATTCCTCACCACGAAGACCAGCGGTGAGGAATGGTGGGTTGGTGTCAGTAATGATGTTGGAACCGATACAGACGGAGAGGAATTCAGGATCACCACGGTTGCGCGGAAAAACAACAGGAGCATAGGGAAGGTTTGGCAGGTGGTCCCAGTAAAGATTGATACAGAATCGCCCCGTTCCAAGCTGATTAAAAGACTGCGGGAAAAATCTCATGCCCCATACCACGTTTGGTTCGAAATTGCGGAACTGCTCGAGGAGGCTGCTAATGAACTGGAGAAGCCCACCCCAAAATAGGGCTCTCGACGCGCCAGGATCGTTTCCAAGGCATCAAAACTGGAAATACGCATCAGCCTATGGGTGGGTCTGAAAATCGATTTTAGAGGCTCACAGCGAAGGAGCAAAATGGCTTACGATAAAACGCAGTTCAAGTCGCTCATCGAGAGAGTGCTAACCGATGCCCACTTAGGGCACACAAAGGATGCCGTTAACCTTCTACTCGGTACTGCGGCGGTAGAATCTATGTTTGGAACGTACCTTCGGCAGATCGCAGGGCCGGCGCGGGGTGCGTTTCAGATGGAGGGTGACACATTTGATTGGCTCAAGGTGAAGTATAGAATTTGGATCGATGGAATAGAAACGCGACATGCCGATGAAATGGAATACGACCTGAAACTGGCCATAATCATGTGTCGCCTGAAATACCTGAGCATAAAAGCGGCACTCCCAACAAACCTTGACGGTTACGCTCGGTATTGGAAAAGATACTACAACACTCCGCTCGGGGAAGGGTCTGAATTAGATTTCATTAAGAATTACCGATATTATGTGGAATTCTAATGGCATCCAAGAGGCGGGTGAGACGGCGGCAATGTTTTGGCAAGGTCCGGCATCCTGACAGGCAGGCGGCAGAGTGGGCGAGGATATGCCATTACCGGATTTATGGGGGCGGGAAGCTGAATGTGTATCGTTGCAAAACGTGTGGATTTTTCCATATCGGGCATTCTGGGAGGGATTAAATGAAAAAGTCAGAGATAGTTGAAGGTGGGATTTATTCGAACAAACGAGGATGGCAAAGGGTTGTTTTGGGGATAAGCGAAGCCGGAGAATACCGTCTTTACTTTGGGCAAGATGAAAAGCACACGCTCCAATACAAACAGTTGTCAGGGAAAGAGGCGGGGCGAACCGCCAATAGCACGGTTGCGTCGTTTGCTTCTTGGGCTAAAAAACGCGAGAACTAGCGGGGGGTTAAATGAGCGAGGATATGGTTCTGGCGTACAGACTCAGAATCCGGTACCACCTGTCGCGGGGGCAGATGTACCGGATTTTGAGGAGCGGGAGAGTTGTTCACGAGAAGCTCATCGGCGGGAGGAGGACTCGCGTTTCTGAGGAGTCCTTGTGCCGCTACCTTGCAACTCGGAGATCCGCTGCATTACAACAGTCGCACACCAGTTAGCGACACCTCGATTTTCCAGGGCTGCGAACTGTTCGAGCAACTCTTCGTACTCAGCGGGGAAGCTCATTGTGATTCTAATCTTCTCTGCCATATCTATCCCTTTCATTCTCTGCACAGACGAGGCATGCCACTTGCCTCCATTAAAGGCCGGTATCCCTCGCCTGTTCAGTTCGTCTGCAATTTGCCGGGTTGATAGTCCGGACAATTGGTTGATTATCGGCCGCATTTTCTCTCGGAATGCCTGGCTCGATTTCATTCGGTCGTGATTGCGGAAGTCTCCAGGGCGTTTGCCGCCGAGTTTGACGCCTCGTTTTTTTGCTTGTTCAAGAGCGGCTTTGGTCCTTGCGCTGATGGCTTTTGCCTCGAATTGGGCCATTGCAGCCATGATGTGCAGAGTAAGTTCATTCGCTTCTGGCATGTCTGCTGCTATGAATGGGACACCGGCTTCCATTAAGTTCGCGACAAACGCCAAATTCCTGCCAAGCCGATCCAGCTTCGCGATAATAAGCCTACCCTTGTGCTTCTTGACTTCGGCTATCGCCTTGAGTAGTTCGGGCCGGTCATTCTTCCTGCCTGACTCAATTTCGGTGTATTCCCCGGCGAGCTTGTTACCGTTCATGCTCATGTGCGCCAAGACTGCGGCTCTTTGAGCGTCAAGCCCCAAATGGCTGCGACCCTGGGCGGCGGTGCTGACTCTATAGTACGCCGTGTAATACATGGCTCACTCCACAAGCATGAGCTTGTCATCCTCAAATGTTCGCGGGAAAGTGGCGCATGGGGCTTTGAAATCCGTCCCCTTGATACTGACGAACATTTCACCCGGCGATGTTATCTCGACTCCGTTTTTTCTCATGCAATCCTCAACCTTACGGATAGCCTTTGCTAACGGGTTATTGTCGAGAGGGTATTCCTTGAGGAATTTACTCATCTCACTCCCCCTTCTCGGCCTTGGCTATGGCCTGTTTTGCTCTATCCCATGCATTGTGTTTTCTGTCAGAAATAGCCACGACTTCTTTCAGCGCCTCCAAAAGTTCCCGTGCTGAGGATTGGGATATTTCTCGCTTTAGCTTCCCCTTCATCCCGATAGCGTTCTGGTAATCTGCGTAATTTGCCATCTTACCCCCCCCCCATCTAGTCCAGTATGACTTCATACTCAGGATATGCCGCTTCAATCGCGCTTACCAAACTGCGCCGACTGTCCCGGCTAAATTCATCAACGTTGATGAGCCACCATATCTTTAAGCTGTCGTCTTCCGTGTACCATCCCTTGCTATCATGGGCCTCGCGCACGGCGTACCAACCCGCGTCATTGCTGTGGGAATCGTCCCACCACACTCTGATTCGCTTGCCGGTTATTGTGTCCATTTTCATCCCCTCCCGGTTAGTCGGTTATCGAGTCGCCCAATCCTCTAAGACCGAGAAAATATAGGCCCAAGACCGGCCCTTGAATGCTTGCGGCAATTCTTCGCGCTCTACCGCCAATTGGCTCCAGTTCAGAGGGTTAGAATAAACGTAGTCATAGAAATAATGCTCCCGTATGCCGTCTCCTGGACCATCAGCTTTCTGCCATATCTGGATAGGCCCGAATTCGGGCTCCCACTCAGCACCATAATTGCCATTGTCAAAGAAAAATGACATATTCGCTGCAACGCGCTCATCTCCGAATGAACCCTCAACCACTCTAGGGCTAACTAGTATATAAGCGTTTTCTATGCCTTCAACCTTCGATGCACATGCCTTTAACATCTCATCCTCCATGCCCGTGAATCCGTTAGGGTTAGGCCAAGTCGAACTTATTCCGCGTCTCCTATGCACCTAATCGGAGATGACATAGCGCCCCTCCTCGTTTATGCTCAGCCTCTGCCCCGGTTTCAAATCAGGTTTACCGATCACTATTTCTTTTCTATCCACCTTCTCCCATACAGCGTCAGAATCATATCCATAATCCATGTAATACCTAATAGCCGATGCCATACTTACGAAATGGTTAGTTCCAGTTCTCATAATCCTCTCCTTTTGGTTAGTCGTTAGCTCAATTCACTCAACACAGCCCGCGCTACGAGCTGTGCTCAATGGCCCGGATTGCTCCGGGCTGGCTGTTAAAACACTTTCCCTTCCCGACAATCGGGATGGGGCCTAACGGGTTCGTCGGCATGAACCGCGCCGATCGAGACGCCGTATCGATGATAGCCGCAGATAACGCATCGGCCCGGAAATGACTTTTCGTAATCACGGATCAGATTTTTCGTTTGTTCTTGCTTCCGTTTTGATGAAAAGGGCCACATAGTTTTCTCCTCTGCCCGGATTGCTCTGGGCTGGGTGTGGGTTACTGATTCAAAAACATTCCAAGAGCTTCTCTTTTTTCGAGGGCATAGGAGGTCGTAGCCTTCCGCCATGCCTCGGGGTGAACGTAGCCCATCCACTTGCGGACGATACCGGTTTTGCTGGCGTCAGCGTTAAACTCCTCCAGGAGTTTCTTTACGGTCCTGCTGCGAATTCTTGCACTGTAATAAATCGGTCTGCTCATGATTTTTCTCCTCTAGCCTTGTTTCTCTCGCTCATAACGTCCCCGATGAGCGTTAAAAGGTCCATTCTGGCGTCGAACATTGATTCCCGGTCAATCCTATACCCCTCCGTCAGTTTTCGGAGGATGGCGTCAACCCGGTCCGCCAAGTCGTCTAGTGTCATGGCTAGACCTCCACATCACATCCCGGGTTGACTTTTTCTACGGCCTCGATCATGTCACCGTGGGTGTCAAACCACCGCTGCCGGGGAAGGTTGCCCTCATCAATCCCGAGTATGTGATACTCGCCGCGTTTGTCGTTGGGGACCATCTGCACTTCGATGCGCAGTTTCGGTCTCGGTTTGGGTTCATCGCTGGGACGGTTTGCGGTTCTGAGTTCTTCTGCGATTTTCAGATAATCTCTCATGGTTTCTCCTCGTGCACGGATTGCTCCGGGCGGTTGGTCAGAAGTATACATACAGGGGTGCATCCCCTGAGCCGGTGCGATCCTCAAACCGCTGGACTCCATGCATGGTGGGAGACGGCAGCCCCCGGAGATAGCTTTCGGCAAAATCCTCTGCATCTCCGAAAGAATCGAATGTCCCCAAAATTCCAACCCATTTTTGGGTTGAACGTTCTTTAGTGCGTGCGATTATGAGCTTTTCCACGCCGCTATGGTTTACAATTACTACTTTGTATTTTTGCATGGTCTTCTCCTATGCCCGGGTTGCTCCGGGCGGGCCGTGTGTGGTTAGACCTCCCAAACATCCGCGCTGTCGCAATGCTCCTCATAATCCACCAATTCGACATTGAGAGCCGTCGAGTTACCCATTCCAGCCCGATGTGTCTCGATACTCCCGGTTCCAAACACGTCGGGGAGCACCCGGTAGGCTTTCTCATCCTCGTGATCCACAACGATGTCGCCCGCCATCGGGTAGCCATTTCCGCGCTCTATGAATTCGATTTCCATAACGTCTCCTCATCCCCGGTTACTGCCGGGGTCAGTTTAATAGGGCGAATTCGCCACAATTAGAATGTTGTGTCTCCGTCCCAAGGGTGGGACTAGTCAGCGTACGGACCTAGCCACGATTTTTTGACTCGGTAAAAAATTCCCGGGCGTGGTTCAATGACAATCCAATCCTGTCCGCACAATTTGCAATTTTTGCCCTCTTCGTCCGTATCTGTATCCGTGTCTTTAGCTTCGTGCTGGTTCTTTTCCATAGCATCTCCTTCGACGAACTATTCTGGAATTCCGGAAGGTCGCCAGTAAAAATCCTCTTCAGCCGCACACGTAAACGGCACTCCTGCAAAATCATTTTCGAAATCAGGGTACAGGTCCATCAACACGGCTTTTGTGGCGCACGATATACACAAATCACCGCGCCATGCTCTCTCGGCTACCAGTTCGGTTATTTCCTCGACGGTGTGGTCCGGGCCATAGTCCCAGTTGTCAAAACCGGAATTCTCGAAGGCGGTCTTTGCATCACGGTACGATACGTATTTTTCACAGTTCATATCATCCTCCAATTGTTGGTTAACTCCTAACCTCGCTGCGCATCTCCATGCTTTTGTCGTATTTCGGATTTTCGCGAATCAGATCAGCAACCAGCGTTGCGACAAACTCATCCTCAGCCACACGTTTGGGGTCAATCTGGTTGATGGCAGCCCCGCGATACTCCTTGGACTTGCCCCGTACCGCGATGTGCAGCACGCCTTTTGAGAGAGATACGATAGCCCCGCCCGAAAAAATCACCCCCCTGTCGACCTCATCGGCTTTTTTGAGCGCGTCCACATAGGCCCTGCACTCTATACACGCGCCGCAATCACAACTTGTCTCAACGTCCCAAAATGGTCTCGGATGTGGTTTTGTGATTATCATGACTCTCTCCTCTAATCAAAAATACGCTTTGGGAGTTTGTTATCGGTTCCGCATTCTGGGCACCTAAAAATTTCAGAACTTGCGCCATGCTCGATTTTGATCAGTTCAGATCCATGCTTATCCGTGAGACTATTCGCGCAATGGCCGCATACTGCGTAGACTGAAGCAATTGTAACCATGGCCGTCTTCATTTTGTCACCTCCAAGGTTTGGTTAACTCCGCTCTAGCTCTTAATGCTAGGCAGAGGGTTAGTTTGCGTGTTTTCCGGCTACGGTCGCGATGACGTGTCCGGTCCAGTCGTGCAGCAATGGCCGGTCGGGATCGTATCCGTTGATGACGGCCTCGAAAACTGATGTACAATCATTCCAGTCGCCAATCAAAACCTCGAACGTGTCATTCGGCAGGAGCCGAGCCGCAACGCCATGTTTCCAGCGATACTGCCCGCCCTCCATTTTGTCCTCGCCGCCGTAGCCCTCGGTAATCAGGATGCGTCCGTGTTTGTCGGTGTCGATAATCATCTGTTCGACGGCAAATTCGTACATGCCCTCGATGGTGCGTTTTTCGATCAGCTTGGATTTCATGACGTTCTCCTATCAGTCGGTTAACTCCATTTGTCGGTCGGTTATCGGACGATTACAAATTATCCTCTGTAATGCGGCGCGAGTGGGGTTAGTCCAATGAGTAAAAATAGGTCCAAGTGAGGTTGTATTGCCTGATGGAGTATGGATACAAGTCAACCCAGAAATCCTGCATCCTCTCAGGATAGCCAGATACTTCAATCAAATCATCGATAAATGACCAAAACATAGAGCATCCTACTTTCTACGCCGCATTACATAGAGTAATTTCGATACGGGCACTATGATGGGCGCGAGGGTTTGATTATTCAAACGTTTCGGGCAATCCAATCGTAATGGATCGTTCGTATTTCTCGATGTAGCACCGATGCCCGCCTCGTACCATCTCTGAGTTTCGGGAAACTGCCGTCTCTCGATCCATTGCCAAGGACCGATGCCACTGAAAATTCTCAGTACCGCCGCTTCGCCAAATGATGCACCAAATGTGATCGTTCATGGTTCAGTCCATTCTAGCGCCCATTACAGTAACCGTATCGTTTGCCGGATCTCCCGCCTTAACCGGCTTGGCGTCATCCTGTGGGGTTTGGGCTTGCATGGCCTGGTTACCATCCCGTGCCCACAAAACCGGCTTTCTATTCGCGTGGTAGCCGGTGACCTTCATGTTTTCAAAGAGCGTGTCTCACTGTCTTGCCTCTCATTATACGGGCTAAAAAACAGATGTCAACATATATTTTCACATTTTTACAGAAAAAATCACATTGTGATGTTAAGGCACGCACACACTGGATTTGGGTTGATTTTGGCTCCTGGATAGGCAGGATGAGACCACAAATTCGCAGGAGTGCGACGGCTTAATTGGGGGACACCTGGTCTGTCCCCCTACTCCTGCAAAAGTAGCCAGACCAGGGGCAAATTAATGTGGGGAAAAGACCGAAGTTACGAGAGTTGCCAGAACCACCATTTGTAATGGTAAGCCACAAGGTCCTGGCTCACAAAGATTTCGAGAGTTTGAGTGTTTCGGCGAAGTGGCTGTTCATCTACTTGTGCAGGTTAAGGAACAGACTCACCAAAGGGGCGAACTGGACAGCGGACCATAGGTTTTGGAGGTCCGACTTGCAGTTGGTAAAGGGTGACAAGAAATTCCATAACTGTGGACTAAGCAGGAACACAATGAAGAAAGTCAGACAAGAACTCATCGATGCCAAATTCCTCCATGTGGATTTCTCCGGGGAAAACCCTGTCTATACCGTAATCGATGATGTGTACCTGAAAGAGATGGAAGAATACAAAGAGCCAGATGCCCTTCATGGTCATGCTCTCGAAATGGCGAAGTGGGTTGAAGAGGAGCTGTCAAATTTTGATAACGCAAGTGTCAAATTCTGACACTGTATTAAGAAGGATATTAAGAGAGTGGGCGCGGAGCGCGAAAAGCAAACACCTCGGGACAACGAACCACGATGCAACCTGGAATGCAACACGGTTGATTGCCAGTGCTGCGAGAACCGAATCTACCCGATGGGGTACAGCACCGAATACTCACAAGAGTTTGACGACTGGCTCGAACTGGTAAGCGCCTGTGAGAAGGCAGCACCATACCTCCAGGACTGGCGGGATTCGATGGCATGGTTGGACCAGCAATGAGACCAATCCCCAAAACAACCAGGCAGGCAATTATCAATATGGCCAAACAGTGGGACAGAGATACGGTCGACAGCATATTCGGCAAACGAGTTGTCAAGCAGGTCCTCAAAGATGAGCGGGAAGTCGTCGATGCCTGGAGAACACACACAACCCAATAGCACAGCGCCAGCGTTCAGCGCGACTGTTTGTAGGGGCTGAGAGCGGATAGGACTAGGCCACAACGACTAAGCGCATTAATGGATTAATATAGAGGGGAGAGGATGAGCGATACAATAGACAACCTGCCAGTGCTGCCGGAGAGAATAGCCGATTGGAGACCAACAAAATCATCCTACGACCCTGCAATGTTCGAGCAGATATGCCAAGCAATCGAGGCAGGCAAGTCACTGTCAAAGGCTTGTAGAGAGGCTGGAGTACCCAAGGCTAATATGTATTACTGGGCAGAGTGCAGCCAACAATGTGCTGACCGTCTCGCCTACGCGCAGGCCCAGCAAGCCGATAGCATATTCGAGCGGATCATGGACGGGGCAACAGACCTCCAAAGTGTGGACTACTGGATAGGTCTACTCAAGGAGCGGGGGGTGGAAGCGAAGGCCCTCAATAGTCTTGTCAATGCCGTAGAGCGTGGGCTCCGGCTGGAGCTAGACATATGCAAGCGGCTCAACCCCGAGAAGTATGGAGACCGCATTGAGAACATAAACCGCAACCTGACAATGCTATACGTGGTCTCGTTCGGTGACAAGCAACAAGTCTCGGTCAAGGACGATGTGGTGGACTGTACCTGATCACAACCAACGTTGTGATGGGGGACAGAGGCGGCGGAGGGCGGGGTCTGGGGATAATGTTGGGTCCTGCGGGTCCATTTGGGTTGGGTCCCGTTACCGTTGGCCATGAGCCTCCGCCCCATGCTCGATATGCTACGTTCCTCTCCCCCTTACACCATACCATAAAGAAGGGGTCCTTTTTGAAGTCTGGTAAAAAGTGCTACGTGTGTGGTTTGACACTACCTCTTGAGTTGTTCTATGCCGACAGAAGCCGCAAAGATGGGAAGTCGAATGTCTGCCGTGAGTGTAAGAAGGAACAGAAGCGCAAATACAATCTTAGTGAACATGGGAAGAAAAAGAAGGCTGAGTACTTCATTCGTTGGCGTGAGAATAGGCCCACGAAACCTCAACGCAAGTTGACAAGGAAGACGCAAGCCGAGCATAGGATGGAGTCATGGGTTAGGAATAACAAGCTCAGAGCAATCAGAGACAGTGCTAAATCTGGCGGGTGTGTAATATGCGGATACGACAGGTGTTTAGCTGCTCTGGAAAGGAGCATATGACCCTTCCCGACAACTTCCCGCAGCACCTGCTTTCTCTTCTAGGCAAGTTCTTCGAGCGCCGGTCCTGCGACATGCGGACGAACATGGTTCAGGAGTTTATGCCGCAGTACGAAATCATATCAGTGAGGAAGTGGACTGGTGCGGTCGAGAAGATGCCGAGGCACGTGAGATTCAGGGGGTCTCATGGCACGGCGCCAAAGGTTGTTACTAGGGTTGACGAGATGGGCCACTGCTTCACGAAGCTGGGTTGTACCCACCAGATGTTGATCGCCAACGATTTCCTTCTTGAGGGGGACGAATGGAAAGCCTGGAAAAGAGGATTGAACGCGAATTCGAAAAGGCAGAAATGGCTGTCAGGAAAGCAGATAAAGTTGGCGTGGCTGCTTCTATGGAGGAACTGCCAAAAGTCGGGACTGGCGTAGGTCCGCACTACTCAATAAAAGAGGTTGCGGCCATCACTGGGTTCAGCGTTTCGACTATCAGGAGGTATGTGAGGGAAGGAAGGCTTGTATCGTGGCAACCGGCTGAGAAAGGTGGTGGCATCCGAATCCCCCGTTCTGCCTTGGCTAACCATGGATAAGTCTGGCTACACATAGGCAATTCACTAACGGTAATTTTTATGTAAGCATTTACCACTATCCGAAGTCCCCACTACTCAGTAGAACAAAATCAATCAAACCCATACCCGAAAGGGAACTCATGAAGCTTATCGCAGTCTTGCTTATCGCAGCTCTTTGCCTGCCCGGCTGTGCAACCTACCAGGCATCCCAAAACCCTAACGTAACACCCGAGCAGTTGGTTGCGGCTGAGTGTAAGGACGCTCAGGATACTGTGCTTGCTGCCGACCTGGCGCTCATCATGATCGATATGTCCGATCCGGCAAGGATCAGGTGGGAGAAGAAGCGCGCCGCGGCTCAGAAAGTTGTGGATCGATACTGTGGAGGGCCGAAGTGAACGCCCTTAAAAGCAAAATAAACTGGACAGCCGGGCTTCTGGCGTTTTTGGCGGCACTCTGCGACCCGAGCTTGGGAGCGATAGTCCCAACTGAGTATCTCCCCAAGATCGCTTACGTTGCCTCTCTTGCGACGATGCTTTTCCGAACATTTTTCAACGTCAAGGAATAGTCATGATCGAAGGACCAACCATGCGAGACAGAGCGATCCACACTCGCAAAATGACGCCTGCACAGAAACGCAAGTGGAATTCCATCCATCTCCGCGTCCTGGAAAACAGCGACGGCGATGAGATGAAGGCCATAACGCTGGCGAATAAGCACGTTAGAGGTGAAACGGAGAAGAGAGGGTGAACAAGAAAAAGAAGGGCGGTAGAAAAGGCGGTAGAGGCTGTTGACTTAGAGGTTGATGGAGGTGTGCCATGTTCGGATGGTTCAAGAAACAGGAGCAGTGTAACGACTACCTGACGAGATTGGACTCAAAAGAGTTGGCGAACCTTCAGGATGTGGTCAGGAACGGTCTGATATCGGTAAGAATTGACATTATGAAGGCTATGGCGTTTCTCGACAAGCCGGAGAAAAGGCACGTAGCCACATCTTTCCTGGATAGAGCAATCGAGAAGATCAAAGGCGTTGAGGCGAAATTGAACGAGAATTCGCGGTGATGCGAAAGTGCTCACGGGGCTTGCCACCCGGTAATGGAGCCACCCAGCGTGGAGGGCATAGCGCACCTTTGGCAGAGGTTGGACGGCTTAGCCGAATCCCGTAAAAAGCCCACGCCACCGCAATTTTTTGTTGCTCGTAGCGGCAATCGACCCGATAGGGCGCAGACGTTTAGAGAGAGGGAAGACCTTGGGGGCCATCTCTCCTGCGAGCACAAACATTAACCCTTCAAGTCGGCCAAAGGCCAAGGTGTTGTCACCGTGTACGGGAAGTAGATGGGTACGGAGTTACCGGAGTCATCGCTATGAGCACTCGAAACAAAAATCACCTACCAATGGAGGTAGGAGGATATCGTGGAGCGCGGGAACGTGTTCGATGTGGTGGTCCTTTCCCGATGGGTTAGGGCCTTGGCACTGCTCAGTCGCCGTCAAGACTGGGTGATTAACACGCCCGCCACGCCTCTCGTTGATGCGCACCCCGGCGGGTAACTCTGAAGTACTGGGACCGTAACAGGCGGGCATACGGGTCTACAAGTGAGACCACGAGAGACTAACGGTGCAAGTCCGTACCCCATTGAATTTTTGAGGAGGAGATTAATGCATCCAGCGTTTTGGGGAATGGGAATTCCCGACATACCATTTGTGAATCTGTACCAGTCTTGGAGGGAAAAACAAATCAAGCTGATGAGGTTTGTGCTCTCAAAAGTAGACGGGATGGCGTCTCACGGTGTTCTGGCTGTTCCATATGAGATTGAGCGCATGTACTGATAAACCAGCGATGCCCCGACCAGCGGCAACTGAATCGGAGAAGTAAGTGATAGGCGAACGGATGATTAAGGCGGACATCATAGCGAAGAGGCGAGTCAATGATCGTCTAAGTTCTTCTCGGGGTTGGTATCGTCGCTACGTCACGGATGTCGGCTTTGTCTTGGATGAGGCTCTCGTAGATAAAGACCTGCATGTTCTCCGGAAGACACCCAAGAGGTGCTCGTGCTGGGAATGCGGCAATCCCCGCAAGTATTCAGGCGAGTTGACCGTCCAGGAAAGGAAAGCTCGGCTCGATGACTTCAAAAACGATGGAGCGAATTGGACGCCATTTTGGGAAGAGGAAGAATTCGGGCCAGCAATTCCGGGTTCCGATGTAGCAAGAATAATACCATGAAACTTAGCGAGGACACCAGACGAGCCACCGGAGAACGGATGTGAGGGTCTATTTAGCTGAGGATGCAATCTACGTTGAGGCTGAGACCGATTTTGAAAGGTCATACCTGGAAACCATGAGAACCGCAGAACTTAAAGCGATAGTCAAGACCGATATCAGTAGTGGCGAGGCAATGGCTATCAAGATACGGAAGGATTAGAGAGCGAGCCACCGGATAGCCGAGAACCATCCGGCGACTCTAACCGCCAACTACCAAGATAGATGGAGGCTTACCGATGAATAGCACAGGGATGGAATTACGCAAGGGTAAATTCTCATGACGCCCCACGACAAGATAGGGTTCCTGTCGAAAGACACGTTCATGGCTATGTCATCGGACGAAAAGTGGGGGGTCTGGTTCGACTACATGGTCGGAAACAAGGCCGACCAGAAGGACCGTTGCATTGAGTGCCGGGAGGATTTTGACGGCAGATACGAGCGGAAGCACTCGAAGATGTGGGTGGCCGGATATCTCACGGTTATAGGGGCACTAAGTTTCGCTGGCGGGTTCATTGCGACCTGGTTTGGGTACACTCCCAAGATTGGAGCGAAATGACATGCCAGTGAAGCGCGTTAAAAACATGAGCAAGTGCATCCGGCAGTGGACACTAAAAGCAACCGAGCGTCCGTATTACTGGCACGTTTACTTATGGGAAGACACAGATGCACTCTATGCGAATGTGGGTTCAGACGTAGCTGACAATAGGTCTCCGAACCACACTTGTAACGCTTGCCACTGTGCTGTGCCTACTTTGGTGGACCAGGACACTTTGCAACTTGTCCCCGACCCTAAGCTTGGTGAGTTGCACTTCATAAAAGGCAAGTGGGATATGGAAGTCGTTGCCCACGAACTCCTCCACGCAATGTTTCATAAGCTGAACACCCTCTGTATTTGTCCGAAAGAGGTTAGCGAGGATATAGATAAGCAGGAGCCAGTCTGCTACGAGTTTGGCCGTTGGGCAAATGACCTTTACCGGAAACTCTGGGGAGCCGACCCAAACCCGAAGTGGGAGAAGGAACCTGCGGATGAATGCAAAAAAGAGCGGGAGAGCGAAGTCGAGTACGTCCGTAGCGGGTGTGGGTGGACATGAGCAAGCCTTCCCAGTTGAGGGAGAAGGTGTCCGCGCTTAGAGCATCAGGCAAGAGCACATCCGATATCGCACGGGAACTCGGGTGCAACTACCGAACGGTGCAGAGGTTGGTTGCCAAGCCTAAGGATGAGAAGCCGAAGTGGGTTCCGAAGAAGGAAATCATCCTGGCAGACGTTCACATTCCTGAAGAGGATGAATCGGCTCTCAAGGCGGCGATTGACTATGGGAAGTCGGTAAAGCCTGATTTGGTGTTCTTGCAGGAGGTAATGGAACTTGGGAAGGTTTCGAGTTGGCCGAAAGACCCGTCGAAGATTTCACTGAAAGAGGAAATCATCCAGGGCCGGACTTTCCTGAAGAGAATTAGGGATGCGTTCCCGCACTCGAAGATACTGCTTCTACTGACGAACCACGACAGGCGGCTTGAGAACTATTTGTGGAACAAGGCCCCTGAGCTTTACGGGATAGACGGGGTCACTGTGGCCGAGCAGTTGAAGCTCAAGGAATACGAGATAGAGGCCATAGATAGCGTTAAGTACATCGAGGAACATGGTAAGCCATACAAGGTCGGGGAACTCTACCACATCCATGGTGATGAGTTCAGGATGGGATCAGGGACCATCAATGTATGCCGTACCATGCTTCTTAGGTCATTTGTGAACTTGGTTATGGGCCATTGGCATGCGACGCAGGAATACATCCAGAAACGCGCCAATGGGGATTTGATGGGGGCGTGGTCTGTTGGGTGCTTAAGAACATTGAACCCACGGTTCTCCCCCCTAAACAGGTGGAATCATGGTCTTGCAGAAATAGATTACTCGCCTGCCGGGGAGTTCCAAGTCTGGAACCTGAAGATACAGAACGGGAGGGTGCTTGGAAACGTATGACCCGTGTTTTCTATGCAACAAATACTGGTCTGCCGAACGCCATGTTAGATGCACTGACGCTAAGGAATTTTGCAAGGAGTACAAACGCTTGGAAGATGAGTTGAAACTTCAGGAAAATGTAAGTGGCTGTAAAAAATAGGAAAGTACAGACAGTAGTAGTTTGGGAAGCCCATCCAGGTCCACAAACAGAATTCCTGAACTCCAAAGAATTTGAAGTATTTTACGGAGGATCTCGCGGAGGCGGGAAAACAGCAGCCCTTATCGCTTTCATGCTAGTCTATGCTAGTAATCCTGATTATGCAGGACTACTTCTTAGACGTACATTCCCTCAACTTCTTCAAGTGAGGCTAAGGGCGAAAAAGCTCTACACGAAAATTGATCCTGATTGCAAATATAACAAAGACGACAACGTATTCGAACTTTCGTCAGGAGCAACAATCCAACTCGGCCACGTTCAGCACGATGACGATGTGGAGCGGTACCAAGGGTTCGAGTATCAGGTTATAGGATTTGAAGAACTTACACAGTTCAAAGAGCAGCACTACGAAGCAATCAAGCTTAGCTGCCGCGCTGGTACTTCCGGGATGATCCCGATGGTACGAGCGACCGGAAATCCCAGAGGCATTGGGCATGCCTTTGTAAAAAAGCGATTCATAAACATCGGGCCTCCAGGGACGGTGGCAACAGAAACACTTCCAGACGGGAATGTCCTCACCCGTAAATTCGTGAAGGCGAGAGTTTTTGATAACCCTACGCTTTTAAAAAATGACCCTCAGTACGTCGCTGTCCTTATGGGTATCAAAGACCCGAAGCTTCGTGCTGCAATGCTTGAGGGCGATTGGGACGCCGCCGAAGGCATGTTCTTTTCTGAGTTTGACCGTGACGCACTCGTGAAGCCAATGATCGATGTCTTCCCGAGCGGTAAGCCTGATGACGGAATGCCAATTTACGCTTCTTTGGACTGGGGTTACAGCAAGCCTTTCGCAATTTATTGGCACGCCATCAACCGCTACGACAAAGTAATCACTTTTAAGGAATGGTACGGGATAAAGACGGACCCCCTGAAAAATGAGTACATGGATAACGTCGGAATCCAGATGCTCGATGAGGACGTGGCCCGTGAGTTTCTTCGTAGATCAGAAGGGATGAACATCGAATACCTGGTCGCCGACCCATCAATCAAGATAAGAACCGGTGCGGCCAAGCAGGGTGCTCCAAGTTCTATTCTCAGAACGTTCCAGGAAATACTTGGCAACGCTGGGATACCAGTCGTTCTAGGGAACAACGACCGCAAGGCAGGCTGGATGCAGGTTAAATCCAGAATGAAGGACGCCCCTGACGGAAATCCTTGGTGGGTCATTACCGATAACTGCCGCCACCTGATACGGACAATGCCTGATTTGCCGGAAGACATGAACGACCCTGATGACTTGGATTCGGACGCTGAAGACCATTCCGTAGACTCAATTAGATATTTTATGCAACAAATTCCAATGGATACAAGCAGAAGCCCCTCCAGGCTGTACCATCAAGACACCAACATCGAGACTTTTAGGAACATGCCTAGAGGGTTAGAACAGCAACTAGGCGGCCTTGCCGCAACATACCATTAGTTTAAAGGCGTGAGCTAGGGTCGCACCCGAAAACCAGTTATCCCAACTGGCTGCTCACGCATTTTTTGGGATGCACTAGGGAGGTGCATAAGTCATGAAAGTTGGTACTATTTGTGAGAGGCACGGTAAGTCAAGAACCAAACTTTATTATGTTTGGAAATCGATGAAAACAAGATGCAATAGCACAAGATACAAGCATTATGGTGGTCGCGGGATATCTGTGTCTAAAGAGTGGGACAGGTTTACTGAATTTGAGAAATGGGCTATTGCTAGTGGGTATAAACTAGGGTTGGAAATAGATAGAATCAACAACAATGGCAATTATGAACCAGATAATTGCAGATTCGTAACACATGCAGAAAACAACAGGAACAGAGGGAACCACAAGCTAACTGTTGATGCTATACCTGATATAAGGCGTAGGCTTGCGCTAAAAGAGACACACAAGAGCATAGCCAATCTATACAAAGTAGATCAGTCAACAATAACTGACATAAACGTCGGTAAACTATGGGTAGGTGTCGGATTATGAGTCCACAAAATCTAATGAATAGCGCCCACAAAACCACGAACCCTGCGTACCGTAAGAACTACGACCAGATTAGGTGGTCCAAGCCCTACAAATGCCCCAACTGTGGAGCTGTAGGTTCTCTCATCAACTACGGCAGGGCATGTGGGGAATGCGAGTCTCCTACAGAGCATATTGGATATCGCAGATGAATCTTAAATGCGAATGCGGCCCACCATATTCTTTTGTCATAACGTGCGAGAAAGACCGGCAACTTGTGGACTTCTACCAGTGCCCAAAGTGCGGAACCCCTACTCACGTCACCAGGTACAAGTATCACCCGATGGACGGGAAGCATAAGTGCCAGTTCGAACATCTCGGGCATCGTTTCATTGACGACGACCACCACCATTCCATCACCGCGCTAGACAGATGTTCACTTTGCGGAGGGTTGAGAGAAACTCCCAGAGACACATACGGCGCCGGTATTTCTGGTCGCGTTGAGATAGAAGACCCGAGAGTAAAGAAAACTCTCCTCATGAACCGCGATTCGTGGAAGCGGCTTATCCCGAAGGATCTTCAAAGCCTTGGGAAGCCTCCAGAGAATAAAGAAATCATCCTGCCCAAAGGGGTGGACATCTAGAGTTAAGTATTTTCAAAAGCGTGAGCTAGGCTGATCCCCGAAAACCAGTCATCCCAACTGGCCGCTCACGCATTTATTTTTGGGACAGTGCTAGGGAGGCATATGGAATGGGTAGCGTAAAAGACATATCCGGGAACACATACGCAAATATATTGGTAATTTCATTCCACAGTATAGGCAGAAATAGGGACGCACATTGGACGTGCAGATGCCATTGCGGAAATGAATTTGTCACGTCCGGTGTTTATCTAAGGTCTGGCGGAACAACAAGCTGCGGGTGCAAAAGAACAAAAAACACAATATTATCAAATACAAAACATGGGATGTCTGCTACTCCTGAGTATAGGGCTTGGATTGATATGCACAAAAGATGCAGCGACCCAAAACTACCTAAATATATGCACTATGGTGGTCGTGGAATAAGAGTATGCGAAAGATGGAATTCATTAGAAAATTTCATCTTAGACATGGGTGAACGTCCACACGAAATGAGTTTGGAGCGTATTGACAATAACAAGGGGTATGAACCAGATAATTGCTGTTGGGCAACACATTCGCAGCAGTGCAGGAACACTAGGCGCACAAAACTAGACGGGAAAAAGGTAGTGTTGCTTAAACTATTACTCGCGCAAGGGTCAAAAATAAAAAAAATAGCTGATGTATTCGGAATATCAGATAGATATGTATATTCTATCGCTTGCGGTAAATATTGGTCCGACATAAAAGTTCAAATACCTTCCTAGAAGGATGGCTTCCATTGTGAACGAAAAAGAAATAGTAAATTTTTACAATAGTTGTTTAGACGAATGTAGAACAACAACATCCGGCATTCGCAAGATATGGGAGAAAAACCACGCGCTCTATTCATGCCAGCGTGACTTCGGGAAGAAAAAGGATTGGCAATTTCGGGTCAACACTCCCGTCTGCAAGCCTAAAGTTAAAAAGGCCGTCAACCTCATCAAGACAACTCAACTCCGAGCCGGCGACTACTTCGATTTCGACACTCCTATCCGGTCGGAAAACGACCCAAAGTACCGCGAGGATCAACTGCGGTGCAACTACACGAAGCGACTGGTAAGGTCGCATCTCGATTCAAGGCCATGCTCTTTTTTGGACTCTCTAAGCGAAACGCTTGAGGCCGCATTCGGATGGTCTGGTATGTTCCAGATGAAGTTGTGGACCGGATATGCTGACTCAGGCTATTTCGACATGCCGAGAAGTGAGTACGTCAAAGCTGAGAAGCTGGCCCTCAAGAGCAAGGCTATCGACCCGTTCCTGTTTGACTTCACCGCCGACAAGCGCATCCAGATCGAGCACCAGTACGTTACGATGCCAGACCTTTGGTCCGGTGTGGATAAGGGCGACTTTGACGAGCGCGTGGTCAAAAAGCTTGTAGCATCTGATTACGGAGACCACACAAAGCTCAAGGAAGAAGAAAAAGTAAGGCTGAAGCGGCTCAATCTCAATGAGTCCAAAAACGAGTACCGCCAGGAAGTGTGTCTTTCACATTACTGGGGTCCGGTCTATCAGAAGGACGGTCGCACGAACCGGATTAAGGTAATCAACGAACATGCCAGGTTCATCATTGCGAACCAGAAATATCTTCTGACGGAAATAGAGGATAACCCGTACCCGGATAAATCTACTCCCTACATTGTCGAGCCGCTCATCAAAATACCGTTCAGGCATATCGGGAAGGCTTTGACAGAGGATGTAAACTCCATAGAGGATGCCATAGTTGACTTTGTAAACATGCAGCTCGACAATCTTTTGTGGCAACTTCTGGGCGTGACCGAAATTGACCAGTTGAGCTTGACCGCTCAAGACAAGCAGCAGCTTAAAGAGATATACCCCGGCGTTCCTATTGTGCGCCGCCCGGGGTCCACAGAACTCGCCTTCAAGCGGCACGAAATGGGGACCGACCCGACCAAGGCTATGCCAATCCTCCAAGAACTCAAAGCGTTCCACGATGCAGACCACGGAGTTACTGAGTTCCTTGCTGGAGACCCTTCCATTGTAGACACTTCCGACCCGAACCAAAGGCAAAAGCGCCAGGATGCGATATCTCAGTTCGAAGGGTTCGCAACCGACTTCGAGCGGGGTCCGTTTACGAAATGCATCGATAAGGCACGCGATCTGATTTGCCAATATCTTGCTGGGGACAGGAACCCTAACGCAGAGACAATCCTTGGCGAACAGGGCAAAGACCTTGACCAGATGAGCGAGGAGGAGCGCAAGTCCCTGATCGTTTCCGAGTACAACATTGTCCCGAGAGGCATCAGTATATTCTTTGAGCGCATAAGGAAGGCAAACGCCTACACAGGAGTTTACAAAAACCTTAACGCTCTCCCCGAAGAAGAGAAAGACTGGATCAAGTGGCAGACGTTTATCCCAAAGATATTTGAGTCAACGGCAATAGACTCTCCTGAAGATTTTATGAATACGCAAGAAGACGTTGAAAAAATGCGGCAGGGCAGGCAGCAGCAGCAGCAAATGATGATGCAAATGGAAATACAGAAAGCGATGGCTCCTCTGCAAACCAAGATCCAGATGATGCAAATGGGCGTCGAAGAGCGCACCACAATGGGCCGAGAGCGCATGCAGGCCGAGATGATGAAGGAGATGATGAAAGCCGAGCAGAAGGCCAAGGCCACCCAAACCAAGGCCGTTCTCGAAGCCGCAAGACTTTATCTCCAGGCACAAATGCATAAGGACAAAACTGAGGGCGAATCGCAAGATAGGCAACATGGGCACCTCCTAGATGCCGCCAACCTCATGATGGACGATGAGGATATGGCGCATAAGCGCAAGATGGCAGAGAAGAAACCGATGAAATCGGAGAGTGCGAATGCCTGATGCCAGGGTTGTAACTCCTGAAGAAATAAAGCGGTGGACGCGAGAATTCTTGCAAACCGATTTTTGGAACTTGGTTCTTAAACCGAAACTCGGGGAAGAGCGCGAAATAATATCTGATAAAAAACGCAGAGCGGCTGTTGCCGGGGCAATAAACCTGCCCTACGGCTGGGAATTCTACCTGATGGCGCTCGATGATTTCGAAAAAACATGGCTTGTGGATTGGCAAGGTTCCGATACCAAGGACAACGTATCGGAACTTGATCCCCCATCGTATTCAGGCCCAAGATATCCTTTGTCAGCGGGAGAAGAGTAATGAAATTTCTTAGCAAGATGAGAGATTTGCCATCGCTTATAGGAGCGGCTGGGAAACTTTTGCGCCTCAATGATGCAGGGAATGCGTTCGCTTGGTCATCTCTCGTCGAGAGTGACGATGGTTCCGTTTCTATAGGGACTACGACGCCTACAACGATCGGGTCTGACGGGCTGATAACGAGACCTATCCCGAGCGCTAACGTGGATTTGGTGCAGGTATGCCCCAATGGGAATGTCGTGGATTCAGCCGGTAATGTCGGGTATGGAACCTCAAATGCTGAGTATTTTATAGATAATCATAACTACCGGATCAGGCAAAACGGCACGATCGCCAAAATAAAAGTCAGAGCAACAGTCGCGGCAGCCTGGACCGGAGCGTACATAAAAATTTGGCGTGGGCCTCAGTCAGCGGCCACTCTGGTGGGGAAAAGTGAGAATTTCCGAGCCAGCCTAAGCAGCGGCGTGAACACTATAACGCTGGCGTCTCCGATTACTGGAGTGCAGGAGGGTGATTTTTATTCGATATACATTGAGATGTCTGGCTCTGCTGGAAATATTCTCACCGAAGCAGGACCATACGCGGGATATAAATATTATTATTATTCGGATGCGTCCGAGGCGGGAACCGGTTTTGACTGGACCAGCGCAACTCTTAGAGATACCTATTTGCTGCCAATAGAGTTATACATGCAGGCCCCTCAAATAGTATTTATAGGGGACTCGATAACCGCAGGCCATCCCGGCCACTACAGCTTTGTCGAACTGACAGACACAACAGATCAAGACGGTAATTATCCCTATTGGTGCGCAACTACCCTTGGGGCAACGTGGCAAAATTTAGGGGTTGGATCAGAAACATCTACAGAAGGTCTTGTAAGATTTACTGCTTCTGTTGGTGTAAACAACTCGAAGCCAAAAATCGCGGTAATTGAATACGGTATCAATGATCTATGGGCAAAGGGCATATCTTCTACTACGTTCATCAATAACATCCGGAAAATGATGAACCATTGCAGAACAAACAACATCATACCAGTTATAATAAAAATGCCTCCCGGCACAAACGCCAGTAGGTCAGCGTCCACCACCGGCAACGGAGCCGCAGACGGGACAACAATAGTTGATTCTAACCTATCTGACTCCGATGCAACGTATTACAACAACTGGTGGCTTACCGTAGGGTCTGAAACCCGCCAGGTCACAACTTACAACGGTACAACTACGTTGACAGTTTCTCCCGCTTTCTCGGCGCAAGTTATGAGCGGGACCGCTTATTTCCTTACCGCTCAAACAGAACGGGATAGTCGCATGGAGCTACTGTCCGATTTGGTGCGCTCATATCCAAGAGCGCAGTTAATCGATTTGGATTATCTGCTGGGGCTCAATGTATCTGCGGGGATAGCCGGGAATTTGTGGGCACATAAAACGGCATACAATCCTGGAGATGGGGTCCATTTCACGCCCGCAGCCTATCGTTTGATAGGAGAATATATAGCGGCTGAGATGGTAAGAGTAGGGAGTTGGTAACACAGTGACAAAAGAAAACCATAACCTAGTTTAACCCACCCGCATCTAGCGGGTTTTTCTTTTTCTGACCCCGAGTGCTTCGGCATTTCGGGGTTTTTTATTTCAAACCAAACATAAGGACGAAACATGGAACAGGATACTGGGACACCCGCAGTAGCGGCTCCCACAAGTGATGATGCAGGGCTCTCCCCCACGTTTGATGCTGGCACCCAGAGCACAGGTTCTGGCCCGGAAGCATCTACTGGCACGGACGAGGACGTAACGAGTCTGCGAGAGCAGATAGCAGAACTCAACAAGCGCGTTTCTCACGGCACCAAAACCTACCAGGAACTTCAGCAGATCAGGGCAGCGCTCAAGGACAAGGAAGAGATGCTGGACTACTGGAAAGCCAACGGGGTCGATCCGGATGAAATCAACCGGGCGCTCAAGACGGCAAAGGGCGAGGCGGTTCAGGCTCCATCACAGCAGGTCCCCAAGGGCGTGATGACCACGGACGAGTTCAATCAGCACATGGTCCTGCGAGACTGGGCGGCTGAGAAGAGAGCGTGGTTCAAGCAAAACCCAGACTTCAAGACCAAGGCCGCCGACGCCATATTCGACGGAGCGGCCAAGGACAAGGCTCAAGCTGAGATAGCTGAATTCGGGAGAATCATTTCCTCGCCTGATGAAATTTTCGTGCATGCGGTGAAGGAATTCAACAAGTTCCAATCCGTTCTCGAAAAGAAGGTGTCGGCCAGGCTCACCGAGAAGCGCACTGAAGTAGGCAAACAGGGAATCACAGAGACGGCCCACCAGAAGATTAAGGTGGACCGGTCAGAATCGGAATACACACCAAAAACACCTCAAGAACGAGCCGCTGCTTTCCGCGAAAGACAGCAGAAAGTGCAGCGCGGCGGATAATAGAAGGAGAAACAAATGGCAGGACAGCATTGGGTTGACAACAGCGGGACTCTTTACTCCCCGCTTCTGTCGGAGGAAGTTGAACATAAGGCGCAACCCCAACTCAAGTTCATGCAGTTTTGTGAGCTGAAAGAGGAGTGGGGGAAGAATGCCGGTCAGACCTTTGTTTACGATATGGTCGGGAATTCTACCACACAAGGGACACGTCTCACCGAGACCTCGACCATCCCGCATTCGGGATATGCGATCGCTCAGGGAACGGCGACTCTTTATGAATTCGGTCTGACTATTCCGTGGACCCGTCTCTATGAAGAGCTTGCGCAACCCGACATTCGCGCCGTGCCCAACAAAGTCCTGGGCGACGACTACGCCAAGGCAATGGATACCGAGGCGGAGGCAGAGTTCAACAACTGTCGGCATCGCTACGTTGGGACAGGGACGGCTGGGGGGGTTTGGACTACCAACGGCACCGCTACCGATACCTGCACCAGCCAGTTCAATACCTACCACGCCAAGACCATGATCGACTACATGTTCCAGACCCTCAATTGCGGCCCGTTCTCCGGCGATGAATACATGGCGATCTGCTCGACCAACGCCAAGCGCGGGATCTACGACGAAGTTGAAGACATACTTATGTATACAAAGTTCCCGGCAACCGGCGAGTTTGGAAAGTATTACGACTGCCGGTTCGTGCGCACCAACTCTACCCTTTCCAACGCAATGGGCGCAAGCTCGGCTTACGGCGAGGCATACATCTTCGGAGACGGAAACCCTGTCGCCATGGGTGTCGCGGTCGAGATGGAGATCCGCCAGAAGGAAATCACCGATTCGGGCAGGTCGAGAGGTCTCACCTGGTACGCGATCAAGGGATTTGATTTGCGTGGGAAAAATAATCCCAATAACCACGTGGTTAAGTATTGCAGCAACGGCGATGCAATGACCCGCTAACCCAATGGGGCCTTAATTGGCCCCTTCCTTTTTCACGGAGGCATACAAATGTCTGACAGAACTTACGATCAGTTTACCCACAGGGCGAGCTGGAATATTGCCGGGGTTGCGATAACCGGGACCAATGCCGCTGAGTCTCAGGTTGCGGCTACCAAGGTGGTTGCACCGTTCCCTTGCAAGGTTGTTGCCGCACGGCGTATCCACACCACGGCATCGACGGCTGCGGTTGCGAACTGGAACCTCATTTTGCAGAAATCCGTGGCTGGGACCGGAAGCTATACCGCGTTCGGAACCTTCTCGGTAGGTGGCACCGAAGCCAGCGGAGTAACTGGGACCGCTGCCGTCACTGAAACCAATTTCGCGGCAGGCGACGTTATGGCCATCGCGCTCCAGGGCATCACTGCGGCCCGGAACGATGTTGCGAACTTCAACATTGCCTATCAGGAACTTCCGAATTAGCAATAAAAACAAGATGTTACAATAGATTTGAGTGCTGGGTAGGATTCGCGGTCCGAAAGCCTGATCCCGACAGGTTCCCAGCACTTTTTATTTTTCGGGGTTTTCTATTTCGGGAGGAGAACAAGATGAAACCCGTTATGTCGCAAGACTACCTAAAAAGCATATTAGACTATAACCCTACCACCGGAGCTTTCACTTGGAAAGAAAAACGCAACAGTTTTGGAGGGAAGGCAAAAAAAGGTGCACCGGCAGGGGGGCTGATAAAGCACGGATACCACGGGATTAGGATAGACGGAAAACTCTACCCATCTCACAGGCTGGCATGGCTATACGTATATGGTGTTATGCCAATATGCGAATTAGACCATATAGATACCAGAAAGTCGAATAACGCAATCGACAATCTTAGAGAGGTAGTTCACGCTTGGAACGCAATGAATACTTCCTTTAGGTCTAATAATACCAGTGGCATCAGGGGAGTTTACTACAACAAACGAGTTAACCTGTGGGAAGCAAAACTCACCTTGGGCTACAAAGAAAAGCATTTGGGGTATCACAAAGATTTTGACGATGCTGTGTGCGCTAGGCTGGCAGGAGAGCAGTGTGTAGGATGGCTTGGATGTGAAGAAAATTCCCCTGCGTTTTTATACGTGAAATCCATGCTGCAACAGGAAAAACGTGCAGTTTAAGAAACTCTACGTGATACGTAGCGGTGCGTATGGAGACTGTTTACTACTAAGTTCAGTGCTGCCGTTCCTCTTCGACCGCTACGAATCAGTAAGTTTAGAACTCAGCTTGAAGGGGTGCGAGCTATTCTGGAATGACCCACGGATAGACTACTTGCACCTCTTCGAGCCAAGACTGATAGCCGAACATGAAGTAGACAAGAAGACCTTTGAGCATTGGGAAGAACTCCCGAGCCTCTACCCGGACCACGACATCCTGAACTTCTTTTGCGGGATAGAAGCATCCTGCATAGCAATAGAAGGGACTACAGAGTCCATCCTGCCGATTGCAGAGCGTAAGAGAAAGTTCCATAAGAACTACTACGAAAACCATTTTGAGATGGCAAAAGTTGATATGCCTCCAGGCTGGATGCACCACAACACCTTGTTTTTCTCAAGGGAAGAGGAAGACAAAGTTTTGAGGTGGAAGTCGGCAAACAGGGACACGTTCAACTTGCTTCTCCTACTCGGCGGTTCTGGAATACAAAAGGTATTCCCAACGTGGATAGAAGGCTTTTGTAGAAGGCTCATCAAGGAACTCCCCAAGCTTAAAATATTCATACTGGGCGACAAGGACTGTAAAAACGAGACATGGGAATGCGAGCGCACAATTGACCTGACTTGCAAGACCAGCTTCCGTCAGGCACTCCATATGACAAAATACGCCGATTACGTCCTTGGCCCTGATAGCGGCCTTCTCTGCGGCGCCGGAATGTTCGGGACTCCGAAGACGATCCTTTTTACCCACGTTGCCAAAGACCAGTTGGTCAAGTACCACGAAAACGATTTCAGCCTTCAGAGTAAGGCTGAGTGCTCACCGTGTTACGTCCTGGCTCATTCCGGGCAGATGTGCCCCAAAGAACCAATCTACAACATATTCCCCGTTTGCACCCATATGTGGGACGTGGAAGAAATATTCAATGCAATTAATCTCCAGTATATGGGTAAGTTTTAATGCCTCCTAAACAATTCAAAAACACCCTTGAGCGAATAAACAACTGGCCAGACCCAACCAATGTTGGTTACGGGAAAACAGTCATCTCCAACAACAGAAGCGGTGATTACAGATGGAGCCAGACAACCGAAGACGCGGATGGTGACGTATCTGTAGTTGGGGATATATCGGCTCAAAATGCTATACTGTATGATTTAACAGCAAGCTTGCCTGTTTTTTCAGATGCCAATAAAAAGCTTGAGTCAAAAACCGCATCAGATGCTTTTTCGGCAATAAAACAGGCGGCGACCGCCGATGCAACTGGAGTGGTGGAACTTGCAACAGACGCAGAGGCCATTGCTGGTACCGACACGGCTAGAGCCGTAACATCAGCGAATCTAACAGCAAGGTTTGGTTGGAAAACTGTCGTCACTGAAGCACAACTCATAGCCGCTAAGGATTTCACAGGGGTAGTATTCGTCAATGCCGCGATCACCCTCACGGCCAATCTGACAACCACTTGCGGGCTGTACATCAATCGAGGCTGCCCGATTACCGCTACGGGGTACGTCCTCACTGAGAATGGGCCTCATCTTAGTGTTGGATCTTACCAGCAATATATCGCAGTGGCTGGAGAAGTAGTCTACGGAGCTAGTGTTAATGTTGAGCCACTGCCCGTCTGGTGGGGTGCCGACACTACCGGGGCAACGGACGCGACTGCGGCATGGCTGGCCGCTGGACAGTCTCTTGGTACAAACGGTGGAGTGGTTCGGTTCAAGGGTGCCTATTTGCTCGATGACGATTTCACGATGCCGAGCAACGTGTTTTATGTCGGCTACGACATCAATCCAGGGCAGCGCAAAGACGCGTCCTACGTTCCGGCTAATTACTCTTCCTATGTGATCTTTAACCCGGCAAAAGTCATTACCCATCAACACAAATGCGGGATCAAGCAGGCGGTAATAATCAACAAGGATATCTCCCCGCTAGGGGCCTACGGGCCTCTCCCCTTCGCTGATGCCACGGAGGCCGCTGCGGCGGTCGCTGCCTTTGCAGGCACTTTATTCAAGCCCGTAGTTCTGGCTTCTGGGGCTGGCGCGGTCTGTGACTTCCGCATCGAAGACCTGCTCATCCTTGGGTTCGAATACCTCTACGATGCGGCGGCTGTT
>ERZ1292625.1201-Hain-H41-01um-R1-1201-length-32767-cov-6_pt1 | contig 32767 bp, 45 predicted proteins | sample MGYA00564400_ERZ1292625 | MGnify/ENA primary metagenome ERZ1292625 (study PRJEB36523, sample SAMEA6512639) | groundwater metagenome | collected 2019-01-08 | study: AquaDiva: Metagenomics assemblies of 32 groundwater samples
AGGACATCCTATGCGACCGGTAATGCAGTCGTACATGCCCAGAACTGGGATCTGCTGGATGACGCGCAGCCGCTGACATGCGCCGTGTCCGGTGTGTTCGTGGTGCCACCGGAGCATTGTACCCGGAGGCTTGGCTTTGGTGAGACGGCAGAGACGAGGACAGTAGCCGACCCATCGACGATCAAGGCTGCGCATAAAGATCTGATGAAACTCTATGCTCAGGCTCCTGAGAAGGCGCAGTACGGCCTGCTGCCGATGATGATCCTGAGAGCTGGCAATCCCATAGGATTCGAGAAGCTGGTGCGCGATGGCAGGGTGGCTCTCGCCAAGCTCGGCGTTACGCGCGGCAAGTTCCCATTTCCGCTGTGGACTGATCCTGCTGGACGGGCTCCGGCATCACGGCTGGTCTTTGCGAGGTAGATGATGCAGTGTTCGGCACTTACGAAGAGGGGTGCACAGTGCAAGCGGGAGAGCATGCCGGGAGCCGATGTTTGCATCACGCACTTCGACTTTCAGCAAGCGGAAGCATCAGTGCATCCTGTTGAAGACTCTCAGGAGCCAGAAGTTGCAGATCCGTTTGAAGGCTGGCCTTTCTTCTGGTCTGACGAGCCATGCGGTCTTGCCTGCGGCCAACCTTTGATAAGCGGCCGGCGCGTGTATGGGGTAACGCGCGAAGAGGCATGGATGAACTGGCTTGTAGAGTATAGCCAGGGACATCTTGTCGATGGATGGGAGCCGGGTGAAGCCCCGGCAGGCGCACCTGCCGATGCCGCGGATCGCAGGCTGGAAAAGGTGAATGTCGCCGTCGAGCCACGCGCAGGCCGGAGAACATTGCAATGATTGCAGTGAATGGGCTGCATGGTCTGGACTGCCGGCTGGAGGCGCAGGACTACCTGAAGGCTCTGTACACGGCGCTGGACCTGCACGGTGCGGCGCCTGACTGCGGCGATTGCTGCGATCGCAGCACGCCGGTCTGCACCTATACCGAGGCAGAGTATATCCGAGATCATCTGCAAGATCCGTGCGTCAAAGCTGAGGTAATCAGCCGGTCCCGATTGTGGCTCTTGATGGAAGGCGAGGCGACGAAGACCAGTTTTGATGACGTCGCTCCCAGAGGCATGCGGGCGCAGGTGACAGCATTGCGCAGGCAGCGCTGTCCCTATCTGCAGCATGATGGATCGTGTCTGCTGTTCGGGCTGGAGCCTCTGGAGTGCAGGCTGCACGTTCTGCCGAGCAGTGTGCGGTCCTTTGCTGATCCTCTGCTCGCGCGCATCGTCGCCGTCTATCCTCAAAAGACGGGGTTTCTGCCGGCGCAGCTCATGGCGCTGCTGCGTTTGGAAGAGTTTACGGCATGGCTCAGCAAGCGCCGGATAGCCGACGCCAAGACTGCTCGCGGGAGCTTAGGAGCAATGAGATGATTGGTGAGCACAGTTCTTTCCCCAAGCACTGCGAATGGAAGCAGAACCTGGCAGTCTGGAGCCAGAACCGCTGGCAGTACTACAACGTCGACTACATCGACAAGCTACCACTGAGCACGCAGTCTATCATCAACCACGGGCAGCAGGTAGCCAACACGCGTGATGCGCTGACCGAGCTGACCGTCTTCGATGTCGATGAGCACCAGCTATTGCAGCTCCGGCTGAATGTGCTGGACGACATCGAGGTCAGGGTCTGGGTCACCAGGTCGCAGGGCCTGTTCACCACCCGCGGCGTCCATACTGAGGTCAGCCTGATGAGCAGGGCCTTCGATCCCTACCTGGCGATGACGGAGTTCAACATCCTGGGCCGGGACCGCAATGCCTTCCTGGAGCCGATCAACCAGGGCGACTACACCTATGCCCAGGGCCGCGTAGTCCTCTGGGGCTACAGATACCTGCTGCGACCGCTGCAGAACGTCGTGGAACGGCCTGATCCATCAGGGGTCATCAGGCCCTTTATCATGGATCCGCGCAACTCTGATAACCTGCTGCCGTTGCATACTGCTTACACCTCGGCGGAGGGGCGACAATCATGAGCTGCGTCTTTAGCTATTGTGGGAGGATGACATGAAAGGTGGCATTTCTGCACTGCTCAAAGCGCAGTATCCGACCGGCGTTGTCAGGGGGTTCGCCGGAGCCAACGCCAGGGTGCCGACCAGCATTACCGTCGCGGCCACGACCGGCAATCTCTACCAGCTTACGCCGGGCAAGCGAGCGATCATTCTGAGCATATCGGCGTCCAGGCGTGGTGGCGGTACGTCGTATCTCCAGATAGGCGAGGGAGACTTCACTGTGCGGTTTCCTGATCTCCAGATCGTCAGCGGAGGATCGCATGGCTTCACGCTCGATGACGGCGACTTTCCAGCGCTGATCTTCGAGGTGGACATCACGATGCAGGCGACGGTCGCGGCAGTCGCCACGAACGACGTACGCGTGTTCGGGACCGTCTTCGAGTTCTAGAGGCTGATCATGCCTGTCGAAAAAAGGCGGAAACGAGAGCCGTGGCAGAGCTACGGGCAGGCTGACCGCGACATTGCCAGCCTGCTGCTGTGCATCCTGCAGGAGCTGGAGGAGCGTGTCGAGGAAGGCGAGTCGTTTCAAACGACCTTTGTCGCGACGACGACCTTTGACAGGTTTCTGCTGCCGTCGCTTGCGTTCAGCATCGAGGTCGCCAACGACGGCGCGGTCAACCTGGAGGTGCGGGTGCCACATGACAGCCGGGCGTCTGCTCCTGTCATCATTCCGTCAGGCGAGGCATTCGAGTTCACCTTCCAGAAGGCGAGCATCGCGACAGTGGGTCTCAGAGCGACCAGCGGCACGATCTCTACCAGGATAACCGGTATCTACTGATCAGAGGAGGTAGTATGGGTGACGACCTGGTGACGCAGGTAGATCTGGAAGAAGAGCTGAAGGAAGTCGAGCTTGAAGAGTTCGATGAGCTGGAAATCGACCTCCCTGGCAGCTATCTGGATGAGCTGTACGGCGAACAGGCATTGCAGCTTGTTGCTGAGATCAGGACGGCCAGCATGACGGTGCGCGGCATCAGCAGGCTCAATCCGTCGCAAGCGTCGGCTATGAATGACCAGATCACCAGCAATCGCAGGGTGCTCAGCGTCATCAAGCGGGAACATCCTCATGCTATCGCGCTGGTGCCTGAGCTGGCAGCTGCCAAGGCGAAGATGGCGAAGAACAGTCGCAAGGCGAGTGGCATAGGGTAGCCTGCATGGGCGTACGCTCGACCAGGAAGTCTAGCTTCGGGCTGCGGGATGGCACGGTCGCGCTGCCGTCGCTGTTCTTTGTCTCTGACCGCGATACCGGGATCTATCGAGTTGGCGATGACCGCATGGGTCTTGCTGCTGGCGGCATCGCTGCAGCCATTTTTGACGGACGCACGACGACCGATAACGTCGAGCTTTGCACGATAGGCAGCGCCAGTACCATCATGGTGGCGGGTGTTGCTGGCACCACGTACGAGGTGCTGCGGATCGCTGGTGCGGTCTTCCAGACCTCAACCGCGACAACCATCACGGCGTTGAATGGTCTTGGGCTCCACATCATGCAGCCCAGCTTCTTGCACTCTACAGGTGCAGTCATGACCTTTACGTTCGTGTCGTCAGCCTGGATAGAAGGACCGTCGCTCGACAGTTTGGGTGGGCTGGAAACTGCGACCAATGTCGCGGTGCTGCGGCTCTCGCCGGATGCAAGAGGGAATGGCACTGTCACCAACAGCTTCGGTCTCTTTATTGATGATGATGGCAGCGTTGTAACGAATGTCTATTCAATCCGGGTGCCGAATGTACGCTGGGCTGTAGGATCGAATGCTGCTGGCACGGCAGTGGTCAACATGATCCGCATCAGCGCGTCAGACGGAGTAGTCCTCGGGCCGATTGCTGCGGCCGTTGCAGACGCGTTTACCCTGAACGATGGTACTGTCAGCTACTACGCGATCGACACCAGGCTTACAGCGCAGAATATCTATGCGCATGCATTCCTCGTCCGCAATCCGACGATTGCATCAGCGGCCGGAACGACGTATAGCGCCTTCTCGATGGTGACTGCTGGTTTTACTGTCACTCTCACGGGAGGTGTGCTTGTCACAGCGATGCCGGGCATCAATGCCGACTTCGGCGCGCCGACTGTGACGAGTGCCGCGGCGACGACGGTTACAACGGCAAGCGCTGTTCGCATCAACGGTCCTATTCCTGCAGGCGCTGGCCCTGTGACATTCACCAACAGCATCGCGCTGGATCTACCGACGTATGCCACGAATGGCACGACGGCCAGCGGCATCAGGATAGCGGGACCGACTGGAGCCGGTACTAACTGGGCACTGAACGTCATCTCTGGCGCCGCTAACTTTGCTGGTGGTATGACTCTTGGTGGCAATCTGGACATGGCGAATAACCTGATCCTGAACATCGGAGCGGCCGGCACGGACTTCACCGCAGGTGGCGGGCTGACGCTTGCGGCGCTGTTGACGGCTAATCTGGGGATAACGGTGGTGGGCGCGGCTGTCAGCCTGCTGGACAGCAGCAACTTTGCCACGAGCATCAATGGCGGGACAAGCACTGGCTCGGTCACTATTGGCAACACAGTCGCAGGTGCTGTGAACATTACGAGCAATGCAGCGTCGACGTTCTCGTTCACAGGCGGCACATTTATCCTTGGCACCACGAGTCAGGCTCTCACGATCCGCACCGTCACGTCGGGTACGCTCACGCTCCTGTCGGCTGGTATTCTCAATCATACGAGCGCCGGGACCGCGACCTGGACGCATAGCGGTGGCGCCTGGGCACTGAATAGCACGAGCCAGGACTTGACAGTTCGAACTCTAACATCGGGCACGCTCGCGATCACAAGCGCTGGCGCTTATAACGAGACGGCAGCGGCGGCAAGCACGTTCGTCAACGTCGCCAACACCGCGTCCGCATGGCAGATCACGGATGGCACAGCTTCTTACTACGCTATAGACACTCGAACTGGAGTCACTACTGTTCTGTCTCACACGTTCAGTGCTGCTGCCGTTTCCTTCGCGAGCGCTGCGGGATCAGCTTATCAACTCGCCGGCATTGCTGCTCATACGCTCACTCTCACCGGTGGCATCGCTGTCACTGGTCTTGATGGCCTCGGCCTCATCCTTGCGACTCCTACGGTCACAAGCGCCAGCGCGACGACGGTCACGGACGCCAGCACGCTATTCATCACCGCGCCTACGGCTGCCGGAATTGGTCCTGTTACCATCACGCGTAACTGGGCGCTGCAAACGGCTGGTCACATCGGACCTGATGCCGACAACACCTACACGTTAGGTGTCGCCGCGCTGCGGTGGTCAACGGTGTTCGGAGTGGCAGGTAACTTCAGCGGGCTGATCACCGGTACCCTGGGCCTTACTATCACCGGCGCCGTGGTGAGCCTGAATGCCAGCAGCAACTTCGCGACGAACATCAATACCGGCACCAGCACCGGCGCAGTCAACATCGGCAACAGCGCTGCCGGCATCATCACGATAGCCAACAGCGCCAACGTCGCTGCGACGATGCTCGTGACGGATGGCACCGCGAACTATTATGCTCTCGATACGAGGACGGGAGTAACGGGAGTGCTGGCGCATGCTTTCGATACTGCTAACCTCTCCTTCGCGTCGGCGGCTGGAAGCGCCTTCTCGCTGATGTCGGCAAATGCTTTCACGCTTACTCTCACCGGTGGCATTGCTGTCACGGCGCTTGATGGCCTCGGCCTCATCCTTGCGACTCCTACGGTCACAAGCGCCAGCGCGACGACGGTCACGGACGCCAGCACGCTATTCATCACTGCACCTACTGCAGCCGGTGCCGGGCCGGTCACGATCACCAATAACTGGGCCATCCAGACGGCGGGCCACGTCGGGCCGGACGCCGATAACACCTATACGCTGGGCAACGCAGCCAGGAGATGGAGCAATCTGTTCACGGTCATCTCTACGGTAGGCGATCTGGTATTCGCCAACGACTGGAAGATCACGGAAGGTAATCTCGTTGGGCTATCCGCCGACGAGTTGATCCTGGTGTCTCCTGCTGGTCGCAAGTATCGCTTTGTGTTAGAGGAAGTCGCATGATAACCACTGCTCGCCGCCCGACTATCCTGACGCCGGCTGACCTGCGCCGGCAGACGCAGCGGACCGGCCTTGGCACCATCTGTCTCTTCCGCGGCCCGACGCAGTGGGTGGACCCGGCGCGCAAGCTGATGACGCCGCTCTCGCCTGACATCAGGCCAATGGACGACCTTGGGAACAAGGTGCAGTGGTGGGACGCGGGTATGGTGCATCGGGCGATCATGGATGAGCTGGGCACTCGACACCTCTGCACTGGCATTGGTAATGCGTGCGGTCTGATCCATGACCCGACGCAGCAGTACAGTCGCGACGGGCTGAAGGTGCGGCATCTGCACACGGAGGCGCTGGAGGAGCGGTATCTGCGGCGGGTGCCGGAGTGGTTTGGCAAGGTGATGACGTTCGAGAGCAACCAGGTTGATCCCTTTCGTGATGAGCCGCTCAGTCGCATCGACACCGGCTTTCATCTGGAGAATGCGCCGCCGGGATTGTGGATGTCGCCGTCGCTGTTTGAAGAAGTAGGACAGGCATTTGATCTCTCTGCATTTCCGGCGTCATGGGACTTCGGCAACGGGACGACCTGCAATAGCTATGTTCCGCTGTGTCTCTCAGATGGCACGCAGCGGCCGACGCTGCTCTGCTGGGTGATGCTCGATCCGGCGCTGGTAGATCGCTATGGGGCAGATCCCGTATTCTGGCGTCGCCTGCGAGAGATCGTGGAAGGCGGCCAGATTGGCAACTATGCTCCCTGTCGCGAGGTAGAAGCGGTCCAGGAATGTCAGCATGAGTGGGCTCCTATCGCGTTCTCGACCGGGCCAACACTTCGTAAGGCTGCCAACGTCCAGGTGTGCCTGCGCTGCGAGGCGGCGCTGAAGGTGGGAGAGCACAGCGTCATCATCGAAGCGAATCATGTGCAGGTCACGACGGCAGTAGCGCCGGCTAATCCTGGGGCTGGAACAGTGCGGTGGTACAGTACGAGCGACACCGCGACAGCGATGCGATCCAGTGGTGGAACAGAGACGGCATTCGGCGGGACTACTGGGGCGGTTACAGTAGCTGGATCGACTCTCACTGAAGCCTCTACGACAAGCACCACGGCAGTAGATCTGCAGACTGTTACTGTCAGCGTAGCGGCTAATCTGGCTCTGCTGATCACGACAGATTATCGCAAGTCCGCCGGCGCCGCGTTTGCAGCGGGAGGAGGACTGAAACTTAATACGACGGTCCTTGGAACGTCCTATTCGACCGCTAATGATTCTGGGAACGTTTGTGGGGGCACAACGGCGACAGACAGAGCTGAGAATGGATATGCTCAGTGTGTATGTGGCGGTGTCGTTACGAGCTATACATTTCAGGGTGCCTTTGGGCAATATACGTGGTGGACCTCCGCCGGTGGCACATCAGCTATCACGTCGTCTGGTACGGCTGATGGCATACGTCCGAATGCAACACTAACCTCTGTGATCGGACGGGGTATCACTGGCTCTGCTCTGGTCACGTGGGCACTCAATGAGACGGTGGCGTACGCGATGGCACGAAGCTAGAGAGGATAAGAGACACTGTAATGCCAAAAACCATCCAGACTGGTGAAACTATCACGCTGTCCAGCCTCAAGCTCCGCTCCATCAGCTTCGAGTATGTAGACCGCGGTGACCCGCCAGTGCTCACGCTCATCATGCTCTGCCGCTACGACCGCCTGCTGGCGGACGGCACCGTCTACAACTCGCACGTTGCTGAAAAGCCGATGCCACTCGCCGTGCAGACCGCGCTCGCGACCCGCTGGCCGCAGGAAGAGAGCCGCTGCAAACAGGATGAGGGGATATAGCGATGTATGTCATTCATCCTGTCCTTCTTTTTAGTGCAGTCACTGAGCCGCAGCCGTACCGCGAGCCGCTGGAGCGCGTGCTGCGCGACTGCGAGCTGTGGCTTGAAGCACAGGGGATCTACGCGCTGCTCGCCTCGGTGAAGTGCCTTTATGGGCATGCTATCGACACTGACCAGGAGAATCCCTGGTATCAGGTGCGAGAGCATATTGCCCAGCAGGGCTATCCCTCGGATCATCTTGTACTGGTGTTCCTGGCTGGGTGGGATGATCCGCAGTGGGCAGGATGGGGTGGACCGCCGCTCGCTGTTGTAGGAGACTGGGCGCTGCGAGCGCTGGCTTCTATCGGAAGTCCTGATGCCATCATCGATGACCGATTAGCCGGGAACCTCTGCCTGCATGAGATCGGGCATGCGCTGGGGCTGCCGCACCGCTTCGACGTGCCGTGCGACATCATGTCGTACGACTGGTGCGGCTACAATAGTCTGCTTACTGACCGGCCTGCTGCGGATGTGGCGCTGGTTCCTACGATCATACCGGCAGCGTGCGCGTGGGGCAGGTGGATAGCATGAACCCCTGGCTGATTGGTGGTGGCGCTCTGCTGGGCCTGCTGTTGCTAGCGCGGCTGCGAGGGCAGGTAGTCTCTGTGTCGTCTCCTGTACCGGAGTGGCCTCCTGTGCCAGGGCTTCCTCCTGTAGCACCATCTCCTGTGCCGTCTCTTGCACCGGCTGCTGGCAGCTTCCGCGGCTGGATTGTGATCACCGGCTCCTCCACGGACGAGATGCGCCGGCGGTTTTCCGGGTGCAGCTTCGTGGCGCAGGGTACAGCAGGCACCTACAGCATGCCTGTAGTGGATGATGGCTCTCTCTTCTTTCACGCGATCCTGGCTCCCGGCCACTATAATTTGACTACCTCCTGCCCGTACGGATTTACCCCTGCGCTGATCGCCCAGATGAACGCCGGCTTCGACATCGTCGCCGGACAGGAGACCAGCCTGGAGCTGCGTATCGAGACGCTGGATACGACTCGCAGGGGATCGCTCGTGGGGCAGCTTAGCTTCAGCGGGCCGGAGGCGGCGACCGCGTTCAGCACGCTCCGAGCGTCCGGCAGCCGCGTCAATCTCTCGTGGGAGACACAGGAAACAGGTACGCCGGACTACTGGGCAGAGTTTGATAGCTTTGGACAGTTCTCTGTCCCAGAGATGATCGCCGGCAGCTACGTGATCGGGCTATATCCCGGCCCAGGCGCCTGGCCTGGCATCAGCGAGTTGCGGCGGCAGCGGATCGAGATACGCGATGGCCACCAGACCGGCTTCGCGTTCACGGTCGAGACAGCCTGTAGCAACGCGTTGCAGTCTGGCCAGATCGTCGACTATGCGGCCTTTCAGTCGCACTATGGTACGGTTGACCCGGTGCGGTTTCCTGCTATGACGCCAGGCTCTCGTAGCTATGATCCGGCCTATGATTTCAATTGCGATGGCGTGATCGACAGTGTTGACTTCAGCTTACTATCCACAGCCGTCTCACAGGGTCTCGTGGTGCTGGTGCATGCGTGATGAATATCGTGATCGTAGGCGCTGGTGTTGCCGTTGGATGGCTCGTGATCAGAGCGATGCAGCATCCGGTGGCGCGTCCGCCCTTCGTGCTGTGGCCGCCACCGGTGGGGCCTGGTACGTCGCCATCGTCTCCAGGCGCGCCGCTGCTTGATGGCTGCCTGACGAATACCTCGTATGTAATCTGCGGCGATGGCACAGCGCAGGATGCGTGTCTGACAGACCCCTGTGCCGCGCATGGTGGGCCGGCCATAGCATCTATAGCGCCTGCTGCGCCTCCTATCGTTGTGCCTACCGGCTACGGCCACTTCATTGACACGTTCCCGTATCCGGGGGCAACGCACATGCAGACGTTTCTGCGGAGCCGTGACGGTGTATGGCATAATGGGAGTGCTATGGTGCCGGGAGACGCTGTGAGCGTTATGGATCCGTCGCTCGATGCGGTTGCTCTGTACTATTATGCTCTATCGTCTGATGGATATGCCTTGCCGATGAAGCTAGGGCTGCCATTAGGAGAGCAGATGGAGCGTCCCTGGGAGACGACTGACGGCTACTATGCGTCGGCGCAGGCGCCCAGGGCAAGCTATGATCCGGCTCTCTTGCAGATATGGATATAGATGATGAGGAGGCAGTCATGAAGAAGAACATGAAGACGATGCTGATGGTTGCCGGTGGCGGGCTGCTTGCTCTGGCTGTGCTCAAGCCGGACCTGTTCAAGCAGATCACCAGTCAGGTAGGGCTTGATCCGGTGAAGCCGCTGAGCGTGCCTGGCTCGGTCTACGAGGGCAACTGACGTGAGCAGGGCCGGCTGGGAGCCTGGCTATGAAGACTGTGAAGAAGCGCCGGCGTAATCCGCGACGCAACTTCCTGTCGTTCATGGTGCTCGGCGGCGCTGCCGCGGGCGGTCTGTACTTGTGGAACAGGAACCGCTATGAGCACGACGGTGAGCCGCAGCCGGTCGGCGTTGTCAATCAGGATCTGCCAGGTTTCGAGCCGGTGCCGATGCCGCCGCAGGCTGCGCCCGGCATGCCCGGTCAGTTGCCGCCGCCTGAGCCATCGCCGCCGCCTGATCATGCGATCATGGTCCGGTGGGGTAACGGCGTTACCAGCACTGAAGTGACTATCGGTCAGAGTCGCCGCCATGATCCGGTCGAGCTGGAGCGGGTGCTTGCGCCGCAGCCGTTCGTTCTGACCTGTCAGTGGAACGAGGTGCTGGTGCAGCCGCGCTGGTACGTCAAGCCTTATGGCGAGGGGCGCAGATATGCCCATCGCAAGCGCCGTCCGCCTGACGATGGGCAATGGTATTACGTTGGTGCTGGTGGATCAGTCGTGGTGCGCAGCACGCTGGGAGCAGAGGAATGGCCTTTCTGGGAGGAGCCGAGCCTCTGGGTTGCGCTGGAAGTCACGCAGGGGGATGTCATTCTGGCGAGTGGCAGACCGGGAGCGGCCTATATGCCGGACCTGTGCGGCTACATGCGGGTCGATCATGTACGGCAGTAGAGCAGCGGTTAGGATCGATGCGAGGAGAGGAGCCTGACACGTGGACAATCCACTTCCAATCGCTACGATAGTCATAGCCGCGGTGAGCCTGCTCATGACGCTTTACACGCTCCTGACGAAGGCCGGGGCGGACAAAATCGCGGAACTGCGGCAGGAGATCGCTGATTGCCGGCGCCAATGCGATGAGAGCAACACAAAGCTGATGAAGAAAGAGCAGGAGAACGCGCAGCTCCAGGCAAACAACGCTACGCTCCAGTTCGAGAAGCTTACCCTCCTGGAGCGACTGGTGAATAGAGGCCCCGCATGAAGCATCATCTCCTCACGCGTATCCTGGTCATCTGGTCGCTCTTCCTCACCGCATGTCTCGTTATGCTCCTGGCTGCGTCCTTCTGGTTCTACGTCCTCGATACGCCGCACCCCATCGTGTTCAACAATCTGCCGTTCCCCGTGTCTCGGGAGTCCTATCGCCCCGGCGATACGGTCGAGTACATCGTGGATCGCTGCCGGAATACGGAGCAACCGGCAACGTTTACCACGACGCTGGTAGGACCGACGAAGGTCTTTTTCTGGCCGCAACTCTCCGGCATCTCGACAACAGGCTGCACGGTAGCTACTGTGCAGCGACAACTGCCTGCCGAGCTGCTCCCCGGGACGTACACTATCGAGGGGAGGAGCGACTTTCAGGTGAACTCGTTCGCGCTGCGGTCCGTGCCGTGGATGACGGTGGAGTTCGAGGTGACGCCATGAAAGACGAGCGCGTCGCCACGAAGGTATGCGAAATGCAGCGGCTCTGCGCTTACGAGACCAAGGCGGCTGAGGTTGGGCGCGTGCTGGAAAGTGAGGTGTACCACGGCAGGAGAGATGTTCGAGATGGTCTGTTTCACGCTCGAAGAGCTCTGGGCCATACATGATCTCGTGCGCGATAGGCAGAACAACGGCGAGGAGCATGATCCAGAGTTTGAGATCAGGCTTTTCGAGGCTCTGCTGGCGGGCGCAGAGCATGCTTCCCGTCAGGCTGCTATGCTGGTATATGAAGATGATCTCTGGTGGATTGATCGCCAGGTGCCGTCAGCGCTGATGGCAGGGACTCTTGGCGTTGGCCGGAGCATTCTGACAAAGGTGGTGCGACTGTTGGTCAAAGCGCACAGTCGTGCTGATTCTGTCCTGGTAGGAGGTGCGTGATGACTCAGGTACAAACTCCGGTGAGAGTGCCTGTCAAGCTGCCGCAGGAGGCGCCTGGCCGCAGATTACATCCCGATGAGCTCTGCCCTTAACGGTGGGGGGCGCTCAGTAGTGATGCTGGGTGGAAAACCGCGAATATCGGGGAACGCTGCGAAGCCGATCCCGACGCATAGCCCGTAAAGGGAAGGCGCTAGAGACTACCAAGCGGCATCTCTGTCTTGGGAGAGATGATGGTATAGTCCGAACTCACGGGAATATGAACCGTGAGATGGCGGCAGAAATGACCGCCACGGCCTTGAGAGGGGTAGGTAACAGCTTGGCACAGAAGGAAAGGGTCGTCAGGACGGTAAAGCGTGATCTTTAGGCGCTCTGGGACCGGTTGGTCGCCTGCCAGCCGCCGTCTTCTGCTGCTCATTCTCAAGATGGGTTCCCGGCTCAACGTGATAGGGATGCACGCAAGGACGGCGGTGACAGGTGTGGCAGGACTCCATACCAGCGGGGAAAAGCACATAGAAAGGCTAGATTGATGCTGAACGGCTACCTCTGGCAGACAGGCGTCGCCGGCTACGACTCTCTGTGACGGCTGCTGATCATGAAGCCGAAGCGGATGATGAAAGAGCGGCGCCAGATGCAGAAGAAGGCGCAGCGTGCCGCGCGCAAGAAGCGGGGCGGCTTCTCCAAGCCGGATCACATGGAGGGGCGGTAGGAGATGGACGCGCAGACGCCGGCGCTCCGAGCAGCCCTGGCAGCGGCTGCCAGGCGGGTACATGACCTGGCGCATACTTGGCGGCAGGCAGGGCGATATGAGGACTGCACCTATGATGAGTGCCGGAAGGTGCGATCATTGCTGGACGTGACGCAGAAGGAGCAAGAGGTGATAGGTGATGGCTGAACCGCGAGTAGAGAGTGCAGAAGCGAAGCAGCGGCACCTCGCGGAGGCACAGAAGTTCCTCGCGGAAGCGGACAAGGCGCGAGCAGATCTCCGCATCGCTGAACTGAAATCTATGCAGGAGATTCGGCAACTGGAAGCGGTCGCTCGCAAAGCGGAGAGCGAAGCGACCACTGCGGATATTCAGCTTCTGGAGAAGCAGCGGTCCTACGCGGAATCGCTTACCGCGGACAAGTATCATCATATCTACTACTTTACCGATGCCGTGGGGGGGTCGAGTGTCAAGAACTGTATCGACCGGCTGGCGCTCTGGGACCGTCTGGAGTCTGCCTGCCCCTTCGAGATTGTCTTTTCCTCTCCTGGCGGGAGTGTGATCGATGGGTTGGTGCTTTACGATTACCTCCTAGCCCTGCGCGCTAAGGGGCACATGGTCACGACATCTACGCTCGGATGGGCGGCGTCGATGGCCGGCATCCTGCTACAGGCAGGCGATGTCCGTGCTATGCACCGGGAATCCTGGGTTCTGATTCATGAGATCAGCTTCGGCACAGGTGGCTCGATGGGACAGGTCGAGGACACCGTGGAGTGGCTCAAGCGCATTCAGAGCCGCGTGCTCGACATCTTCGCGTCGCGCTGTAAGCAGGCAGGCATAGCGGGCACGGCGAAGAAGCCACTGACGAAACCGCAGCTTGAGCGTGGCTGGCGGCGCAAGGACTGGTGGCTTTCGAGCGACGACTGCCTGAGCCTGGGTCTGGTGGATGAGTTGCGCTGAAACGGAGGAACCTATGGTGCTTAACGGCTACATATGGCAGACAGGTATTGCAGGACTTGACGCGAACCTGGACGGTGCTCCGGGCGTCGTCACCGTTCACGCGCATTCGCTGGAGCAGGCTAGAGATATGTTGCAGCAGGCTCTTGTCCATGATCCTATCGTGGTTCTTGCTGAGGTCATGGAACAGTCTATCCACCGGCCGTTAGAGGTCATCGGCTCCGGCCTGGCGACGATAGGTGAACTGGATCGCTTATCCAGCGAGTACCACGAGATCGCGATAGTGGAGTAGCTATGTTGTCCTGGCCCCTTCCTGGTGGTCCGGCGCGCTGGCCGATTGGTTCGGGTGGCACATCGGAGGATCATCTTGCGCGTGGCGTTGGGAATGCTATTGACATTCCAGGCCCTTTTGACATGTTGCAATATCCATCGGTCACTGGCGCGGTCAGCTCTGTCGGCTGGATGGGTGATCAGTGTGGCAATGGGGTAGATTACGAAGGCTGGCAGGATGGATCGTATTGGAAGGTCCGTCACTGTCACCTGGATAGCGTTTATGTACAGGTTGGTGATGTGGTCATTGCCGGTGAGACTCCTTTGGGCACGATCGGTCTCACCGGAAACACGAGCGGGCCGCATATTCACCAGGTAATTGAACGGGATGGAGTGCGAGTAAGGCCGGAGGATGTGCATGTCTTTGGTGCTGTGCCCGATCCAGGAGGTGGCGACTCTGATACAGAGCCCTTTCCCGATGTGGCTCCTGCTCCCGGTTGGCATAGCTGGGCTCCTGGCATTACGGAGTTTGATGTGGAGAATGCGTTGAACGTCGTCTGGGGTTGGGCTGGAGAGCTGGACAACGCGAAGAGCCTCCGCAAGAAGCGTAAAGCGCAGGCGGCTGCGGAGCTGCGCGACGCGGCTATAGTACTGAAGCAGGTGGCGCATGGCTGAGCTACTGGCTGAAGGCACCGGCATCTTCGAACTGATAGAGCGCAGCCAGGAGTTCGATAGCGCTCTTGCTGAAGGCGATATCGGGCAGGTGCGCATCTACGGGCCGGTCGAGGTGCCAGATGAGCTTCTTGGCATGATCTACGACGCCGGCGAGACGTTCGGGGTTCACTGGCATGAGAGGCCGAGGGCGGAAGGAAACATGTTGGTGCTCACTGTCGTGAAGCAAAGTCCGGTCTTCGTAGCGATCGCAGCAACGTTGAGGTTCATCATCTCGAATGCGTTGGTCGTTGCGATCGCTTTCCTGGTAGCTTCGTTCAGCTTCCAGCTCCTCAAGCTGGATCCGCGGGAAGCTGTAAACATCATGACGGTGCTCACGATCGGCATTGTAGCGGTCGCCGGTATGATGCTCTGGAAGTTCATACAGACTCCCAAGCCATCGGTGCAGCAGAGGTATCTCGATTGGTAGTGCGTAATCCGGTCGATCCTGTCAGCCTGCTGCTGTTCCTGGCGGCTGGCGGCGGCGTCTTTTATACGGCAGGCCGCGTTGGCGCGTTGCCGAAGGAGTTCATGCCGATCTGGGCTGACCTCTTCAACAAGGGCAAAGTGCCAGCGAGCAGTGGAAGCGGATCAGGCAGCAGGCCTCCCACGATAGCGTCCAGACCACCTGCTCCTGCGCCGCCTTCACAGGGCGGCAGTGGTCAGCAGGTTAGCGGTGGCGGCAGCGCGAACCTGGGCACAGTCATTGCTGGCGGAGCGGCTGCTGTCGCCGGCTTTGTCGCCGGCATTGGTGGCACACTGACACCGGCGCCATCGCCGGATGCGCCGGCGCCGTCGCAGCTGCCTCCGGCGAGCCAGGATGACTCTGGTGCGCGTGGTCCCGGCATGTACTTGGATTTTTGGGCTGATAGATACGAGTATCCGGCTGGAGAGCCTGTTGTCCTCTACGGGAGCTTGTATATAGTAGGCACGGGTGGTGGTAAAATCGGCATTCCAGGCGCTGTCATCGACATCTACGACGAGGATGCCGGTCAAGCATGGTTGCACGCGCGTACTGGCTTAGACGGCTCCTGGTCTGTGAGATATCATGGCGCTGACACGGAGCCATGGCGGTCGCGAGCCATGTTCGGCGGCTGGGATGCACCGGTGCCGGGACTGGCGCTAGTTGCTGGTCTTCTCTTTCCTACTATCGGTGTTCAGTTCCACAGCGTTGAGATAGGAGGGCAAATAACTGGTCCTCTGTGGTTTTATCCGCGAGTTGCTGTGCCGCCTGCGGAGCCGTGGTCTGGCGATCCGACGCTGCCTGATCCTGCCTATGGTCCTGCAGAGCCAACCTGGCTTGCCACGTTGCAGAGCGATCGTGCTGCTATGGACGGTGCATGGGCTGAGCATGGCGCCTATGTCGCGGCGCAGAACAGCGAGCTGGCGCAGGGGTTTAGCGATCACTGGAATAAGTTGGACGCGCAGATACGCGAGATGGAGCGTGGTCAGGCTGGTTCGTATGACAGCCAGGTGCTGCATGACTGGGCACTCTGGTACGTTGACGCAGTGCAGCCGTATGTTGATGCTCCTGATTGGGGCGGGGTAATCACGGTCTAGGAGATATGGTGCAAAGATGATCAGGGCAAAGTTCAGGTGCCATAGTGTCGAGAAGATGCTGGACTGGCGCAGCGGCGAGAGGTTTCTGTACACGGCGAAGCTGGAGGTTGTGGCGGACGACAGCAGCTCGGAGAACAAGCGGTTCTGGGATGCGACGCCGAGAGCCAGCATCCAGCTCACAAGCATCCTGGAGGATGCGTTCGAGCCCGGCAAGAGCTATTACGTCGATTTCACGGAGGCATTCTGATGGACGACCTGGCGAAGATCGCTTTTCTGGCGATGGTGAACGAGAGCACCGTCGAGTACCTGTTCGGCTGGCTGAAGGGGCACGGGCTTGGTGCGACGGCGATGAAGTGGATAGCGGCCGCGAGTGGCATCGCCTTCAGCGTCGCCTTTGGCATCGACCTGTTCGCGGCCTTCGGTCTGACGGCCAGTGTGCCGGTGATTGGTAGCGTGCTCACGGGCCTGGTAGTAGCTCGCGGATCGGACTTCCTGCACAACCTGGGCAAGACCTGGGGGGTAAAGCAGCCGAAGAGCTAGTGTACTCAGTAGGCAGGACATATGTAATGGCAGTAAACATCAGGTTCGATCCGGCGCAGGTGCGCAGAGGGCAGCGTGCTACTGTGATCGCGAGCACAGCGCTTGGGGCTGGATCTATCGAGATCTGGATCTACAGCCAGCCTGATGTTGCGCCGGTGAGCGAGACGGGCTGGTATCATCTGGGCACGATCCCCGGTCAGTCTGGCACGCTGACATGGGACACCGGCCGCTGGAATGTCGGTCAGTATGCAGTCGCGGCGGTGGTGAAGGCTCCCAGTGGCGCCATTCTGGCTCACTGGAATGCGAAGTACACAGGAGGCGCGGTCGTCGTCACTCCAATGACTGTTGCTATTCTGCCGCCAGCGCCTGGAGCACCGCCGCCACAGCCGGAGCCGCCGATCCCGCCTCCTGGTGATGCGGCCAGGCCGCCGTCTACCAGTTCGCTGCTGCCTATAGATCTATCGGGCGGTCTTGGCATTGCGCTCGTCATTGGGGCCATCGTCGGTGGCTGGTTCCTGGTCAAAAGTATGCAAAGCGATAACGGTGGAGACTAACCGTGAGGCTGTCCAACGAGGAGTTAGCGAGCCTGGTGGCGCAGACGTGGCCTGACGGTATCATTCCGCAGACCGGTCTGGGCATCAGGCAAACTGCGTATGCTCTTGGTCGGGCCGAGTCTGGCGGCAGGACCGATGAGATAGGAGATAGTGGAGCGAGCTATGGCATCTGGCAGATCTACACCAGGGTGCATAACTATGACCCAGCGTGGCTTGTGACGGCGGATGGCAATGCCCAGGCTGCGTACATCGTTTCCAGCGGCGGCGCTAACTTCAACCCATGGTGTACCTGGGAGATCACTGCCTGCGGCGGGAATGGGAAGGGCACCTACTGGCAATATCTGCAAGAGGCAGATGAGGCGCTTGCTGGCATGAGCCAGGTCCAGCCGATAGCGCTTCCGGGTGGATCGATACTGCCGTCAGAGGATCCAGGATATCAGGATGGAGCTCCGGCCGGTATGAGCATCATGACGCCGCTTCTACTAGGACTGGGTGCTGTCCTGGCGCTGTCGTTCCTGATAGGCGGCTTCTCGGGCGGCGAAAAGTATCTGCCGAAGCAGGCAGCATTCATGCCTCGCATGAGGGGGTATTAAGGTGGCAATCGACTATAACTGCCTGGCAAGTAAGCGGCGTGATGTCCATGTCTTTTTCACGTCGAACGGCTGGGATCCGGCTAATCTGGCTGCGATCTACAGTGGCTGGTGGAATCTGGACCGGCGTGCGGTGCCGCAGGTGCCTCCTGACTCGAACAGTCCGCCGCCGCCGGGCTATGACGATAGCGCGAGCTTCTACACGCTGCTGGACTACGCGATGTTCAAGGGTTGCGTAAATGCGATGCCGACCGGACCAGCGCCGCCGATTACGGTGCCGCCGAACACATCACCTGGCTCTGGTGGGCATGTGCCGCCGCCTGGTTCCGGGGCGATCAAGAGTGTGCCGCCTGGATCGCAGGTCACGCAGGCACTTACTTGGGCGAAACAGAACCCTCTGGCGATAGCGGGCGGTGCGGCGCTGCTGTTCCTCATTTTCTATCGTCCGGCTCCATTCCAGTTCGATAGGTAGCGCGAGGTAATGTCATGCATCCAGATTACATAGACATACGGGGCGGGCCATACGGCACTGGTTCCGGGTCCGGCATAGGGATATCGACTGTACAGGATGCGATGAGATCGGACATTGCTTCGGATCATCCTATCTCTGTCGATGATCCTCCGCAGATCGACACGTTCGTCGGCTGGATCGAGGCCAATCCAGTGTGGGCCGTTGCTATTGCGGCGGCGCTAGTGTACATCTTCATCGGCCAGCCGAAGGTCGGCCAGTTCAAGCCGCGAGACTGATGCGCAGACTATGCGAGACGCGTGTTTTCACTGCGGCACTTCCAGGAGCAAGCACTGTGGCTCTTGCTCTTCGTGTCCAGGTGACTGTGCCTGCGGCAGCGGCAACAGGAAGCGTAATCCTGCGCCGTCGCAGGTCATGGATCTGTTCGAGGGATTTCATGGATCGCCTCCCGCCCGCGAGCGCCAGGTCGATGTGCCGACGCCGCGAGGTCCGCTGATGAAGATTGGTCGCCTGCTGGAGATCGTCTATCAGCCGGAGAAGCCGTCAACACTGAAAGGGAAACAATTTCAGCATGAGTTTGGTGACACTGGGACACCGTTTGGAATACGTCGTAAGAAGCTGAGCGACCGGCCTATCCTGGCGACTGACGGCAGAGACTTGTTCGTGATCCGCGGCAAGAGTGTGCATTTCTTTAGCGAGAGAGGCATCATTGCGTAGGATACTGATGACGCGTAAGCGATGGCGGAACGTCGTTCCTGTCGATGTTGCAGAGCGGCTGGACTACGAGTCAGAGCTGCCGTATAGCGATGCTTTGGTCAAGGCACTGCAAAGTACTCCCGGAGTCTCCTTTGACCCTGACATCGGCATCGAGATGCCTGTCAGCCGTCGCCAGCATTCGAGCCAGGCAGGTATGCCGACAGTGCGCGGCGGCATATTTTATCTCCCCAAACAGATAAAGTACAAGATAGATCACCCCTATAGTGGCACAGGAGGCTACGGCGGAAGTCAGCTTATTCAAGGGAGAACCTTGGTCAAGAAGCCATTGGTTGTCGAGGCATATGACGGAGGTCTGGCGACTACGCTGGCTTATCGGGATCTCCATGGGAAAGATGTATATGATCGCATGGTTGACGACATCGGCGTCATGACAGGATATGATTCTACGACAGGCGCTTTTCGTCGCGGTAAGCGCCGTCCGTCGCGCCAGGAGCTTGAGGACTTCCTTGTAAAATGGGATGGTGCGCAGCCGGAGCTGGCTCACTATATGCTGGAAACCCTGGTAGGCTATAACAGGCTTCCCGTTGCCATTCGGGAGCACATCGTCGCGGGCGCGGTACGCGAAGCCGGTTATGACAGCGTACTGGCGCGAGTGCAGGAGCATGGCAAGCACAAGCTGATGGAGCTGTTTGACGTACGCGAGAGCGAGTACCCGTCGCCTTCAGGAGCATACAAGCTGCACCCAAAGTTTGCAGAATTGCAGCATAATCCAGTGAAAAAGCAACGATTGCGTCGACATCGCAATCCCAACTTCAAGCCGGGTACAGTCAACATGGTGGGAGCGATCATCGGAGGTCTGCTTGGTGGCTTATCTTCTGGCTATCGCCCCGAGTCTGTTGCTGCATACGCCGGGATCGGCTACCTGATCAGCAGTCTATTCCGCAGGAAGAGTTAGCGCTGTGCAGCCAAACGCCCAGCAGTTCTTGCAGGCTCCGGCCAGCGGCTATTGCCTGTATCTAGTAGGTTTCACCAGGGACAGCGAGAAGCAATGCGCCTTCGCCGTCGCCGTCGACATCATAGACGCCTATGCCCAGTTCAAACAGGCGTACAGCATCGAGCCCGACAAGATACAGGAAGTAAATCTGGAGGATATGGGCTACTTCCTACTCAAGCGAAAGGACGACTGGAACAGTGGCTGAGACTTTCGTTCTGCCTGCCAAGCAACGCGATTTCCGCTGTCCATGCGGCGTCATCTGGAACCAGGCCAGCGGCGTATCTTGCTACCGCTACGCAGGACGGCTTTCGCGTCTGCCGATGTGGGCGCTGCTTTGCCTTCGCTTCCCCCTCCGGCAGGCTGCTTGCGGAGAAACGGGGGGGGGAGAGCGTTCCACGTAAATGGAACGATGGCTTTATGAGGTGCCGTGGAAAGTTGGTGATAGGGTTAGTGTCACGCTCTTCGATGGTACACGTAAGACGGGCACCGTGATCTACGTGTATACGAACGGGTTTACCCTTGTACAGTTTCCAGGAGAGCCGGTGACTGGTGGCCTGCTTGATAATGATAGTACCTTCGATAACAGGCGTATTAAAATGACTGGGAGGCAGGATAATCCTCAACGGATTGCTCCATATCGTCTGAAGCCACCGTTTGTCTGGAAAGGTAACTCTCGCAAGAGTACGACTGGTCATGAGTACTGGTACAAGCGCCATCGAGATGGCATGCTAGAGGTATGGCTTATTGAAGAAACAACCATAAAGCAGCATCCTGGTGAATTGCCGTGGGTGCGCTATGATGTATCTCAGTATTTCTACTCTCCTGGTGAGTTTGCTCATACCAATGGTAAGTTCCTGACAGACCAGCGTGATTACGCTCACTATGCATCTCAGTTTCGCAGGCTTGGTTTTCATCGGACGAAGAAGTTTCCTGAACGATGAGCTGTAACCTGGAACCGGTGGCAATGCGGTTTAACCAGCGGCTAGCTCGGCTGTACGGGATGTCTCCGGCGCGCCTGGAGCATCGGGAGACTGATGTACATGACATCGCCAGCATTCCGGCGCAGCATAGCATCCAGTTCGGCAAGCTCTATCGGACGAGCAGCCCGCAGCTCAAGAGGCAGAAAATCCTTCACGAATGGCAACATTTTCGCGGTCTGGTGCATGATGGGAAGGCCAGGGCTGCCGGGTATTTCAGCGACCCGAAGCGGGATAGATACTCGCGAGAGCTATTGAAGAAAGCGGAAGGTAGACAGCGCAATCCGCGGCATGAGAACCCCTGGTTCGCTTTTCATCCCGATCGCTACGGGGGCATAAGCGGTCTGGTCAGCTATTGGATCCGGCCTAATGGCGATGAAGACTTCTATGCAGAGTACCCGGAGGGGCCGCCGCTGCACGTCCAGCAGGTCAAGCGCTATCTGCAGGAGCACGATGGCTTTACGGCGGTGGCGCAGCAAGAAGCCAGGAACGCGAACTGGAAGCCATTCTTTGCTCGCATGGCGGTGCCGGAGCGATTGGTACGGGTGCAGGGTAACAGCGTCGAGGTCTTCACGTCGCTGACGGAAAAGCAGCTTGACGCGATACAAAGCCTGGCATATAAGCATAATAACAGACTTGCCTGGGATATACATACGCCGAAGGGTGTGACCAGCGGCGATGGAAGCTTCGAGAACTTTATGCAGCAGGTCAAGCGCGTGAGTATGGGAGGTCGGAAGCTGGAGCTAGGTTCAGTGGCTTACTGGCATACGCAGGCGAATCCACAGAATCTTAAGCAAAATCCCTGGATCGATGTCCCTTTCTCTGAAGTGATGGAGCGAACTCTTGACCGGCCGGGTGGGTGGGCATCGTACTGGATCAAGCCGGATGGCGACTATGCCTACTTCAGTCAGAAGGCATCGTCTACTGCGCGCGATACGTGGCCTATCCATGGAGAGCAGCTCACTGGCTGGCTTGGAAGCGATCATGATGCCTGGTGGCCGGAGATTCGCAAAGCCGGCATCATACGCGTACAGGGAGGAGCATCGTTCGGATTCTGGAAGAAACCGAACGACACGCAGCTTACTGTCGTGAGAGAGCACTTCGAGATGAACGGTGATGCTGGAGCTTGGGACTTCTTTGATGGTCCTGCCGTTGCTGGCGGTGGCACCGGCTCGTATCGCGATTTCCAGAAGGCTCTTGGGCAACAGTATGGAGGAGCAATGCCAAAGCCTACTCCCGGCAGATTCGATGATGCATTTGCTTTTATGCGTAACCCGAAGGATCGACTCTACGGCATCGTAAACTTGCACACTGGCAGCGTGCTGAAGTCGAGCCCCCGTCTAGATCGCTTGCAGGAGAAGATGAGCAATCTTGACCGCTCGACCTATCTGCTGGCAGAGCTGAACAAGCGAGGTGACGCCGTGCATTATATCGGAGTTTCCAGGCGCAATCCTCATCAGCTCTTCCCGCCAGTTGTGAAGTATACTCTGATGGTCATCAAAGACGGCTATGCTGCGATGCAACCGAGCAACAACCTGGAGGGGGATGGCCTGGCATGGCTCAGCCAGCGCAGGCTTGCCTGGGTAGATCGTGATGGCTTTTATCATCTGAACGAGCGCGGTCAGGATGCCTGGATGCATGCGAAGGCCAATGAGAGTATCGAGATGGGGCCTGCGCTGACATATAAGGGTCTGTATGATGCGGCGAAGCCTGCTGTTAGGCGTGCGCCACGGGTCAAGCCTGAGCCGAAGCCTCCGGTAGAGTTCGAGTCTGACCTGCCCGAGACCGGTATGGCGGCGAGCATGATCAAGCTGGCGCGAACGATGCGCACACGTAAGCGAGGCAGTGCATGAAGCTCTTTTCTTGGCTGCAACACCGTAATCCACGACCCAGCGACGAAGAGCTTGATGCGATGTTTGCCGAACGCGAGGCTGATAGTCGCGAACAGACGACTATCGCGAGTCACAGCTACGTGAGCCGGCCGGAGGTCGATCTCATGATCACGCTGGCGCATGGTCAGGCATATCTTACCGGCAAGGACGTGAACCGAGCGAACAGCTTGCTCAGCAAAGACTACCTGGTTATCCAGAGCTACTATCCTGATGGCTCGATCAAGGCTGAGTTGACCGGGCGCGGTGTCGCGTGGCTCAGCCGGCATCGCAGCGAGGCGTTGCGGCAGCGGGGACGACCGGGGTCGCCTGTGTATCGTGCGTTGGCTCCGGTGCATGCGGCATTTATGACAGAGCAGGAACTAGATCATCGGTTCGTGCATGACCCGGAGTATGCGCCTTCAGTTGGCACAAAGCCGACTGGCACGCTCTCGGCGGTGGCAGCTCACTTTCCTGAGAGGCGCACAGACTACATGACGATCACCGGGCCTGCGCTGAGGGCGGCGCAGCTCAAGGGGATGCCGCCATCGGTGGCCAGGCAGACGATGCGGGAGATTGCTCGCGAGTATCGGGCGCTGCGAGACTATGACCCCAGGCGAGCAAATCCAGAACCTGATGCTGGCATACTCACTCGGCTGGCTGACAAGCGCTCTGATCTCTCAGAGATAGACCGGTTTGGTCGTGAGGTCAAGGTAGGCGATAAGGTCAAAGTGCTAGTGCCACCTTCCAGTGGCAAAGGCAAAGCTGCTCCATCATCGGGCCATGTGAGCTTTATCGAACGGGGATCTCGACCGGGGATTGGCAAAATCACCTACGAGTACCCATACTTTGATAAGAAGCGCTCTGCTGTGGCGTCTGCATATCATGTCCTAGTCGTGAACGAGCAGAATGAGCAGGACCGCAAGTATGGTGCCTACATGCAGCGGCTTGAGGCGCAGTTCGGTGACTTGAAGCTGAGCAAGCGCGGCAGGCAGGCTTTGGCTGCGATGAAGCCGGGGATGCTGAACTATCCTGATGCCAGAGAGCATCCCGGCGCCATGGAGCTGGTGGCCTATGGCCTGACTGAGGTGGGCGATGATGATGAGGGGCGCGAGGCGTTCGCGCTGACCGGGCAGGGTGAGCAGTACGATAGCTGGCTTGGCGCGCAGGCCGAGTGGAGAGGCAAGAGATGACGACCAATCCGCTGAATATCAGGTTTCTTCGGTACATCGGGCCGACGACCAAGCACTTCATCAATGAGAAGTGGCGCAGCATCCGGTCGGGATCGGTGATGATTGCCGATGCCGCCGACATGAACCGGGAGAATATCCCGGTGGCGACGCGAGGCAAGGGCTTCGGCTTTGATGCGCGCAGGGCGCTGCTGGTGCCGTTGCCCACAGCCATGATCCCGAAGCTCACCGGCGGCTACTCGGGTCAGCTCTGGGTTGGCGGCGCTGAGGCTGGCCGGGTCAGGTCGGCGCTGGATGCAGCGAAGGGGCGTGCCAGCTTCTTTGCGAAGGAGGCGCAGGCGCGGGCCGGTCGCAACCCGCTGCGGGTGAATCCGAAGTCGAATACCAGGATCGTGCGTAACAAGCTGCTCGGCGGCTGGTACGTGGTACGAGGTCCGCATCAGACTCCCATCAGCGGCAGGTTCGACACGAGAGCTGAGGCGCAGATGTGGCTCACCGGGAGTTGGCCCGGCGCTCCGAAGTGGCTGAATCGCAGACGCAATCCTGCTGCGTACGACGCACAGTCGGATGCGCAGATACAGGCTGAGTTCCGCGGCCTGCGGCGCAATCCTGATCGCTTTGACGTGGTCGAGGCTGCATGGGTCTTCGCGCACGATTACGGCGACTATGCGCTGATCACTCGCTTGCAGCGTAAGTATGGCTTCAAGCCGAGGCTATCGCTGAAGGACTATGACTCGCTGACGCCTGATGGCAAGCTTGTCTATCAGAGCATGGTTGGTGGCAAGAGAGCACTGAACCCGCTGCGGGTGAATCCGCGTGCTGAAGGTCGCGATCAGCTCACGTCGGCTGAGTGGGGTCTCCTGTCTCGTGTTGCCAGAAAGGCCTATCGATCCGATGACGGTATCATAGAAGCCAGGCCATCCAATACGAGAGAGGTGGCATTGATGGATAGCCTGGAGAGCAAGGGCATGCTGAACTCGAAGCGTGTCTATGGTCGTGATGATGATGTCATCTGGTACAAGTATGCTCTGACAGCTCGCGGCTGGTACAACGCGACAGGCCATTCCACTCCATCTGGCGCGACTACCAGTGGGTAGAAGCTGTCTGCTAGTGGAGCATATCCCAGTCGATGGTGATACATGCCTGGCGACAATCTGAGCAAACTTTCTGTTGAGCGGCGGCGACTGATCTGGCGCGCTCGCAAGCAGGCGCAACGGGCCGAGCTGTGTCCTGGTCTGGACGGCCATCACCCGGACTATTACAGGGGCCTGGACGTTGCCTGCATACAGCGCAGCGATCACATGAAGATGTCGCATCTACAGCAGAATCCTGAGTTTCGTACATCAGAAGAGGTGCTGCGGGAGCTGCGCCGTGCGCCGCTGCTGACGCCGGAGCAGATCCAGCAGCACACCGGCTCTGAGCTGCCTGGGTATATCGCTCCGATAGCGAGGCAGATCTTGCGCAAACGCGAGCAGCTCGCGGCCGGGGAGATTACGCCATCGGATGTCGCTAAGGCGCAGGCGATGACGGTGATCAGCCAGAACGCGCAGGCGCAGAGCACTGAGGCTGTGCTGCCGAAGCTGGCGCCATATATCCCGCACTTCCCTGAGCGCTTTTACGTGCAGAGCGAGAATGGTCGGCAGATGATCCGGCCGGAGGATGCTGCTGCTGTCTGGTTCATGACGCCGCACGGTCGCGAGGCTGCGGCGAGCCTGGACCGTGGCGAGTGGCGTCCCGAGCTGTGGCAGGAGCTATCCGGCGTGCGCAGGGCTTACGGATCCGACCAGCTCGCGGTGACCGGAGCGCTTGGGCCGAGGAGCAAGAAAGGCAGCTACGGCATCTCCGATGCGCCTCATGTGGCGAGGCTGCTCAACGAGATCGGGCCGGACCCGGATGCTATCGCTCAGGTCACCGGCAGGATGGCAGGCATCGGAGCCGGCAAGCGCGGCTTCGTGCAACATCTCCTGGGGATAGGCGAGCGCCCCACGGTCGATGCTATCGAGATCAACTTTCTGACGACCGGCAAGGGACTGATCAAAGGCAAGCAGGGTGATGAATTCGACCTGGCTCGTGGTGTTCTTAGCCGAGCGATAAAGCATGAGAAGAGTGCAGAAGAGGTCGCTGACATCTATATCGATCGCATCAAGCGGGCGGGAGCGTACATTCCTGGGACTGCGGCGCTGTCGGAATCGGTGCGAGGGCATACTGCGCATCACTGGTTCTGGGATACGGCGAAGGGGACGCGCACTGGTCATGAGGCAATGATCGACGTGATGCAGAACCCTGTCATCGGCAGTCGGGGAATGGTGATCGAGCTCGAAGATGGTGAGTCTGGTGACGATTGGGCTAACTATCGTATTACGGCACCAGATAGGCGAGTATGGAAACTGAGTATATTCAAGTCTATCGATCCTTCAGACGATCCTGGTGATGATCCTGATGATTATATCGTGTCTGTTATACCAATAGCTGATGTCGGCTACACTGATCTTAAGAAGGGCTATTGGGAATCCAGGCCCGGCTCGTTCACTCCTGGTGAGACGAAGCAGGTGGTGAAGTTCCTGAAAAGTGAGTTTCCTGATGCCAAGCATCTTATTGGAGAACGAGTGACTGAAGGGCACCGGCATATTACCCAGAGAGTGCCGGTGCATAACCCGAAGCTCGTGCTTACGACGCGCGGTGATCGCGCGAGCAGCGAGATAATGGACGGTCAATGGATCGGTCCAGATGGAGATCTGGGAGAGATTCATTTCCCATCCACCGCTACAATACATAAGCTACTTGATCCTTATATGGCTGGCCCAGATGATTTCACTCCACACGCGACGCAGATTGCTCAGGTATTAGGCAGACTTGATCCTGCATGGAAACCTGCTGAAGGGGTTCCAATAGAAAGTCTGTCACCTGCAGAATTCAGGAACGCTGTAGCTCGCTCACGTCTTATCCGCGTGGGATCATTTGGTACGCGCGATGATGGTCTTCGTACATGGGGCGCAGACAATGTGAATTTTGCCATCTACGGGCCTGTCACCTCACGGCAGGTGCAGCGGATTGCAGCCGTTGCCAGAGATAGGATAGGCAACGGCATCGGCATTTACCTTGATATCCAGATACCAGGAAAGCCGGCTGCTAGCCATGGTCCTCTCAGTATAGGTGAGCTGCAGCGGCTCTTGAAAGATAAGAATCTTGTTTCCGAGTCTCCTGATCCTAATCCTATCGCCAAGCGTCCTGGCGGCTACTACATACAGCTTCCGCGCCGCTTCAGCCTGCATGGTGCGGCGCGTGGGTGGCTGCTGGGGCCGTTCAGCGACATGCAGGCGGTCAGGATAGCCGATGGCGTACGCGGAGGCCATGTCGGACTGCAGCGGCACGCCGGCGGTGTCTATGTAGCGATCTCAGGCGGCTTTCGCTTCTATGGTACACCGGAGATCGGGCCGTTCAGCACCAGGCGAGCGGCATCGTCTGTGCTTGCGAAGGTGCTGTCTGCTGGTCGAGAGCCGGCGACGGCGCCAGAGCGTAAGCAGAGACCTATTCATGAGAGGCGAGGCAGACAGGAGAGCCGTCAAGATCCTGTATCGCGTGCTGCTACACGAGGACAAAGCTCCAGGACACGAGCTGCAGAAGAACATCGTCTTGAAGAGCAGCAGATGAGTCAGAATGGGCAGGATGCCATCGGCGCTTTGCGCAGTCTCGGACACTCTGCTGCTGATGCGAAAGCCGCCATCGAAGCCGTGTATAGTACAGACCTGACTGCAGAGCAAATGATCCGCAAAGCCTACAGGAGACTCCAGATGAAGCCGTCGCGTGCAAAGCATAACCCATTGATCCTGTTGAAGATCAGGACCGGTCGCATCAAGAATCAGGAGACAGGCGACTGGGAGCAGCGCATTGTGCGCGGCACGGTGCCGGTTGAGAGAGCTCGTATGATGCTGACGCCGGGCGGCTTCGAGAAGGCGATGAACCGTGATGTGCTGACGCCGAAAGACCTGCGCTTCGAGGCTCTGGCTGCGGCGGCGGAGCTGAACCCGGCGCTGCAGCGCAATCCGCTGCCGATAGCGCCGCTGCTTGCGGGCTTGCTCGGCGGTGTCGGTACAGCGGTTGGAGCCGGCGTCGTGAACAGGGTGATGGCTAAGAATCCTGATCTGGGAGGTGCTGCGATGAGAACGGGAAGCGATCCGGTGGCGGCAGCGCCGGACACGCTGCGGGTTGCGCCGAAGTACTTTGGGCGATGGCAGGCGACGCAGATGAACAATCCAAGAATGGGAGCATCGCCGCAGAAGATCATACGCTTTATCAATGGGCTACGTGATGCCTTCTTTAAGCCTGAAAGCCAGCATGAGCACTTCATGGCTGAGGTGCTCGTTGATGATGGACTTGCCACGCGACGGGATAGTGGCTGGTATGCGCTGACTGAGGAGGGCTTGCTGCATCACCGGTTCGGATCGCGGATGGGGAATCCTGCTGCACCGTCTGCGATGAGCGATGCGCAGACCAGGGCAGCGATTGGCAATCCACTGTGGGTGAATCCGCGTTCCTGCCCAAACTGTGGTCGCAAGATGGAGGATAGCTCGATCTGTCTGCGCTGCGGTCCTGTGGGATCGAAGCGTCGTAACCCTGTCTATGCTGTTGATCCTGACTATGAATCCCGCAAGAAGGTCGCAGGCACATCTGAGAGTGCCTACAACCCGGTGCTGCCGCAGTTCCTGCAGCGGCCGCTGCCGGCGCTGTCTCCGACAGCGCGCGGTCTCCTCAAGGTCGAGATCCCGACGACTGGCTTCTGGCGTCCATGGACGCAGCGGCAGGTGCCTGCGCTGCGTGAGCTGTACAGCACGGGCCTGCTGGTGCAGACCAGACAGGGCTTCAGGCTCAGCAAGAAAGGCATAGAACTGCGGCGCAAGATGGTGTTGCGGGGGCGAACAGCGAACCCGCGCTTTGCCATGGGCGAGGCTGTCAAAGTGCCGTCGCTGGAGACTACGGGAACCATCAAAGACATCACGGAGTCTCCTGGCAGTTTCTTCAGCCCGCCCAGGGTCCGCTATGTCGACGTCAAGCTGCGCGACTCGGGCGAGGTCGTCAAGCTCCGGCCGGGCAGCATCCGTCCGCTAAATCCGAGAGGATGACGGTGGCTGAGATCATGGATGTAGACCTCGACTTTCCTGACGCTCTCTGGTCTGCCATCGAATGTGAGGCGGCAGCACGCGGCTGAACGGTCAGTCAGGCTCTTACCTATGCCTGTATGCACTTCATTCGCGATGCCTACGGCGTGCAGCCATGCCGGTCTATACTGGAGAAGGAATCTGATATGGAGGTAGGCTATGGCTAGCAAGTGGCCTCGCGGCCATGCCGCCAAGCACGCCGCGGCTGCCCGCAAGGGCTGGCGCGGGCGCAGGCGTCGCTGAGGAGAGACGGCTTTAGGGTCGTTAGAGAGCATGAACGCTCTCGTCTATCAGGCTCTCCGTGCGAACCGATCTGGAGAACATGCCTGATCGCTGGTACATGCTGGGCTTCCTACTGCTGGCAGCAGCGGTGCTGGGGCTATTGTTCTGGCCGCGAGCAACGTCTATGTGCTATGAACTCACGAGACTGGCCGACACAGGGAAGACAAGCACACTCTATGAGAGGCGCATAGTACCATGTCCATAGCATCACGAAGGCGCAGACGGCGTAATCCTGGAGTCAGTCCACTCCTCTTGATCGGCGGAGCTGTTGGCGTAGCTTACCTGCTCACGCGCCGGCAGACATTGCAGCCTGGCATGGGATACCTGGGGCCGCCTATCGTTATAAAGCCCCCATATGGTAGGCTCGACGATCGACAGAACACCGCCTTCTGTCCTGATGGAACAAGCTACGACTCTTCTGCCATGTACTTCGTCGACCCGTGCACTGGACATCAGTAACGTGCCTTTCGACTTCGCCGGCATGCTCAAGCACGTTGACCCGGACATCGTGCGCTATCTGCCCAGGACCGGCAGTCCTATATTTGATGGTCTGGCCCGCATGGGCCTGAGCACGCTGATCAAGAGTACGCGCGGCGCCGACGAGGACAACCCGGAGGGCATGAGCCCGGAGGAGTTCATCGACAGATGCGTGCGACAGCAGTTTGGCCTGTATGTTGTCGCAGGCCCCAGGGGCAGCGGAAAAACTTCTTACTCAGTTTGGTTAGCGCAGAAGATGGGAAGGCCGACCTACGCCATAAACATGCCGGTCACTATGTCTTGGATCCACCAGCTCGAAGCATCACAGCTCGGGAACATCTCTCCCGGCAGCACGGTCATTCTGGATGACTCCGGCATGGTCGTATCGAGCCGGGACTATAACACCAAGGTGGCCGAGGCGCTGCGAGAGCTGGTGCAGCTTGCCCGTCACGAGGAGATCACGCTGATCGCGAATACCGCCGTGACGAGCCTCGTCAACCGCTATCTGCTAGACTGCGATGCCATATTCTTCAAGAGGCCGAGTGAGATCACTGCCACGATCGAGCGCAAGGGGCTGGAGCCTCTGCTGCGCGACGTACGCAAAGCCTTCGACGTGATCCCGCTGGACCAGGAGAAAGGCTATATCTACGCCATCTCCGGCACATGGCGCTACAAGGGCCTGATCTGGTATCCACTGCCGGATGGCTATACGGCCAGCATCAGCGCTAACAAAGCGGGCCGCAAGAAACTGAAGGCGCCTCCGGTCATCGTCCACGCCGAGATCGTCGATGATGATGACGAGGATGGTGATGCGTAGTCTCGTCATCGGCGGTATTCTGGCAGGCGCAGGCATGATCTACTGGCTCTCCAGGCGACAGGAGAATGGCTTTATTCTGCCTATCACCCTACCGCCGCTGCCAGGCACGTCTCCACCTCCTGGAGTTGTACCGGTGCCCCCTGTGTCCACTCCTTCGAACCCGGCTACTGGAGAGTTACCTGGCGCGGTGATATCTCCGGTGAGTGGTGATTGGGTCGTGTATCCCGATGCGAATCCTGTCCAGGCTGTGCGGTGGCAACTGCCGAGCGGTCAGTGGGTCGATTATAGTGATGCAGTGACGTATGCAGCGTACCACGGCATCGTTATCCCGGGAGGCTCTTACGACGGCGAGAGCGGCAGCGTTGGGTACACTCTAGATGAGGTGAGTGCTGTTTTCCCGGTGCATGGCCTGGCCGAAGCGCACGCCTATGAGCGGAGGCAGGCGCTCGTCGATACAATAGCGTATCTCAACCGTCGCATCCAGTGGCTCCTGGAAGACATCAATCGCATGTCTGGCAGCCCCAGCGCTTACGAGCGCGCACAGGTGCCGGCGCTTCAACTACAACTGATAGAGGTCCAGCAGCAGCTCCAGGTTAAGATGGCAGAGCTGGCGGCAATAGGCTAGACGCGAGAATAGGCTCTGCATCGCAGGATCCTGTGATGCAGAGCCTATTCAGTCTTTTTGATGGTCAGCGTAGGTGGAATTGAACCACCGACCTCCTGCTACCAGGGCAGGCGCTCTACCTGGCTGAGCTATACGCTGGTTATGCAGGCATACGTGTAATGCCTACCCGTATTACTGTCCGTGCAGACACGCCGTACTTCACCATGCACTCTTGGATCAGCATACCGCGCCGGCGATCTGCCGCGATGAGTTCTCGTGTCATGCGTGCTTGAACGACCCTGTCGATGTCTTCAACGCAGCGCTCCAGCGGACAGCGCAGACAGGATGGTCCTCCGATAGCGCATCCGGTATCGGGTAGGACGTTGAAGTGAGGATTGCGGACAGACATCATGCCATTCTGACCCGGCAGTTGACTGTGCCAAGGTCAAGCTCCAGGTCATCGAAAGCAATGTCGACTGGTTCACGCCCGAACTTGGGAACGATGGTGACCAGATCGCGGATCATGAGCCGGCTGCACCAGGCGGCAGCATAGCGTTCGCCGCCGCTTGATGCAACGTAGACATCGTGGCCGGCGCGGGCCAGAGTGATCAGGAGATTCACCATCTCGCTGATAGGCTGATCTTTGTCGGCATCGCCATTCCATCTGATCAGAGTTCCGTCGACGTCGAACAGGATCTTCACCGGCCGTAGCCTTGCGAGAACTGCTGGTTGGAGCGCTCGATGTGGTCAGTGACGGCGCGGCCCTGTTTGCCTGCGGCGTTCCAGTTCGGCGGGTTGACAGCGCCGACCATCACGAGGAACCACCAGCCGACGATAAAGACCGCGGCTAATTCGAAGGCTCTGACAATTGGTCCACCCATTATTTATCTCCTATCTCCGCTAGGGCTTTCTGCCAGGCGACATCAGTCGGCTCTAGCAGAAAACCCATCCGGTGCAGCACTTGACGCTGCCAGGCGCGGGCTCCACGGCAGAGATGGCTGGCGTGAGGCCAACCGGCGGAATGGCATTCCTGTGATGCTCTGAGCAGACGGCTGGTTACGGATGCCTGCACCTGGAGATCGCCGTGCTCACCGAACGGGCAGGTCGTGCACTTGGCAGTCATGACCGGCATGTTACGTGGAACGCCTCTGGTGCGCCGGCCTCTCGCTGACATGATCATTCATCCTCCTGTCTATGCATGAGCGCGTACT
>ERZ1292625.461-Hain-H41-01um-R1-461-length-62422-cov-15_pt6 | contig 32758 bp, 33 predicted proteins | sample MGYA00564400_ERZ1292625 | MGnify/ENA primary metagenome ERZ1292625 (study PRJEB36523, sample SAMEA6512639) | groundwater metagenome | collected 2019-01-08 | study: AquaDiva: Metagenomics assemblies of 32 groundwater samples
CAGACAAAGTTGGCCGCGTATACTTCAGATTTCGTCAAGGCTGCTGTAGAAGCAGGATACACTGAACAACAGGGTTATCAACTCCTAGCCTATCGTCTGAGCAACAAAACTGCAGATGACGGTGGTATGGGAGATATGCTAAAACCAGGAATGGGCGGACCAGGTGCAGGCGGAGGACAACCTCCAATGCCACCTCCTCCCGGACCTATGCCGGGTGGCGCACCAGGAGGCATGCCTCCCGGAGCTGATCTTATGGGCTTGCTAGGTGGCGCAGAGGGCGGACAGCCCGGCGCTGAAGGTATGCCACCAATGGATCAAAATCAATTGATGCAACTTCTACAACTAGCAATGAGCGGTGGCGGTGCACCTGGTGGCGGACAGCCTCCAATGCCAGCCAGCCCTCCAGCAGGACTGCAAGCATAACCACCAACAAATAACACAATATGGCCAAGATCACCAAGCACGCTGAGTTTCTAACAAGCCTCCAGAAGGCTATGAGCAAACAAGCTGAGAACCCAACCGCAACCGGCGTCCCAGGCAAAGACACTCACTATGTCTCTGTCAGCGAGAAGACCGAGCACGTTGATAAGAATTCCCAGGGCAAGCCTGAGAAGAACCCACAAGATTTTCATCAGAAGCCCTCTGGTGATGCCTCCGAGCCATCCAAGGCTAAGCACGGTGCAGAAGCTGCCGTTGAAGCACCTGCTGTCGCCGAAGTAGCTAAGGAAGCTTCCGCTGGTGCGCCAGCCGCAGCACTCCCTGACACCGGCAAGGCTCCTGTAGCCAAAGCGGCTGAGAGCAAGACCGAACAGAAGGTCGCTGCTGCTGCTGAAGAGCCGGTGAAAGAAGCTGCCGCTGCTCCCGCTCCTGTCGCCGCCGAAACCAGCAACGTCAAGTTGGCTGAACTAGGTAGTCAGCTGTTGAAGCTGATTGAAGGCATGAACAAGGAAGCCGAGAAGCCAGAAGCATCAGGCGTTCCAGGCAAGGATACACATTACGTCTCTGTCAGTGAAAAGACTGAGCACGTTGACAAGAACAAGCAAGGTAAGCCTGAGAAGAATCCTCAGGACTTCAGCCAGAAGCCGTCAGGCGACAAGTCTGAGCCAGCCAAAGCTAAGAAGGCTGCAGATGAGGTCATTGGTGAGGAAGCTGAGAAGATTGCCTCTTACGAGTTCGGCCGTTCATTCTTCCGTGAGCTGGTGAAGAATGCTGTCGCTCAACCTGCTGCGCCACAGCCACAGGTAAAGACTGCTGGTCGTCGGGACTTTGAGCAGTTGATCGCACAAGCCGCTGCAGAGTTGGAACAACAGCAAGTTGAGAAGCAGGCTGCTGATCAAGCTGCCGTTGATGCCGAAGCTGCCGGAGCTGCTGCATTCCAGCAATTCTACAAGCAGGCCCAGTATGAGCAGGCATTGACCGTCGCTCAGCAAACTGAAGCTGCGCTGAACCAGAAGATCGCCTCCATCGAAGCCGAGAAGGTTGCTGCTGAGAAGCGCGCCGTTGAAGCTGAGAAGGTTGCCGCAGCTAAGGAAGCCATCCTAGCTGAGAAGGCTGCGACCGAGAAGCGGGCTGAAGAGTTCCGCGCCTGGTCAGACTACACAGTGAAGTCGGTAATCGACCAGCTGAAGCATGAAGTCAACCCAAGTCAGCGATAAGCAACCACAGCATTCTAACAAAGAAGCTGTCAATGCACTAAACTATCTCCCTGATAAAGAGAAGCTCGCCGTGATGGAGTACATCCAAGCATTAGCGAGCTTCTCAAAGAAACATGGAGCCAAATAACAAAAACTTCTTGCAGAAGGTAGCTCAATTTACTAAGCTTGCTATTAGTAAGGTTGAGGAGCAAGAGGATGATCTGCAGGCCTATAAGAAGAAAGAGGCGGCAGATTACATCACAGCAATGAGACTACAGGAGTCTCTGAAGAAAGCGGCTAACGCGTTGTACGAGTCAGACTTTCTAGCTGACGAAGTAGAACGAAGACAATTTATCAAGCAGGCCATGGAAGATCCGTCTTTTCTGGCTCGCACGATAGAGAAGGTATGCAATGCGGCGGACGTTGCTTTGATCGGCAAGCCGGCACGAGTAGCAAGTAAGAGAAAAGAAGCACAATACGATCCAGTCATGGCTAGGGCGTTCGGGAATTCAGTTACGAACTCCATTATCGATGAGTAAGGGTCATAACAAACAAACAAAGTAGAACTGTATGATTAACGTAAAAAAGGGTACAGCTCACTCGCTACAACAGTCTGATCTACGAGGCAAGGCAAAGGCGGCGGAAGCCGTTGTTGCCGGCATGCTCTGTAACATCAATACTAGCGGCGAAGTGATCAAAGGCGTAACGTCCCAGGGTGTCGCAGACCTCCTAGGATTCGCCATCAATGACCAAACTGCAGGTGACGTGATTGAGTCCGGCAAGATCGCATTGTATGCGCTCGACGGTAACTCTGTCATCGAAACCGATCAAGCAGCTGCCGACATCACGACCTCCAACTACCCTGTTGGTACGCGTCTGGCAGGAAGCACAACGACCGGCCTGGTGAAGGCTTGGGAGTCCGGCGACCGTGTTGTAGGCTATGTGGAAGGTATCCGCGAGCTTCCAACCTCAGCAAGCACCTCACAGGCGTATTTGGACCTGGCTGGCGCTTCTGTAACAACCACAAAGACCATTCAGAAGAAGGTCAAGCTTCTAGCTATCAAGCTCGCGGTCTAATCGATAGAGTAAACATTAGAACAAAGTAACAATATGCTAGAAAAAATCTCTGATATCAAGGTCTTCAACGACACGTTCGTTGACATGTTGGAAGGTGGCCAGACAAAGGAAGCCGCAGTGAGCGCGATGCAGTTTACCCGCGACCGCTTGCGTGAAAATTCCTTCGCCGAGAAGGTCATCACCCCAATCGACATCGCCAACGATGAGTTGGACAAGTCTGAAAACCCGGAGCTCCATGTCAAGTGGTGCGACCGTGAGCCAGATCAGCCACCCGCTGTAACTGTACCACTGGGCAACGTCCCAGATGGTTACCAGTTCAAGGGTACACGCTATCCGGTGTACTTCAGCCGCTTGATGACACCATTGTTCCAAAAGGACGTGGATCATCTACGTGGTTACGACTACGACATCCGTCAAATCCTGTTGGAAAACAGCACCAAAGACTTGGCCACGGAAGTGGATACCAAGTTCATGGAGAAGGTTAACTCCGTGTTGGGTCTGATTAACTCCAACAACGCATTGAACGCGATGAGCCTGCCGCAGTATGTCTCCGTATCTGGTGGCATTTCGCGCAGCACATTGGCCGATGCCTTCAAGACGATCCAGAAGCTCAAGGTTCCGTTCGGTCCCTTGCAGCCTGACGGTGGTTCGAAGAAGGGTATCATGCTGATGAACAACGTCACAGCAATTGAGCTCTTGAAGCTTGAGCGCGGTGAGGTCGGTGGTGACGAAGCACAACGTGCTTACTTGGAAGGTACGCCTCCTAAGGAAGTGCTCGGTGTTCCGGCCATCTACACCATGAAGCGTGACCTGGTTCCTGACAACACTATCTATCTGTTCTCAAGTGAGGAGTTCTTCGGTAAGTACTTCCGCTTGCAGCCGCTGACTGTGTTCATGGAGACCAAGGCGTTCTTCCTGCAGTTCTTCCAGTACATGAACATCGGTATGTCTATCGGCAACGTTCGCGGTGCCGTTCGTATCGACTTCGTCTAAGCCAGAACAGCTTAACAGTCACTCAAAGGGCTCCGCTGAAAGGCGGGGCCCCTTTTCTTTGCCCATATGAAAATACTGCTTGCGCTCTGCCTGGTTGAGGAGCATATTGGCAGTAACGTCAGTCCAACCTAAAACAAACAGTTAGTATGAAACAAATCGCAGCAATAATCCTCGTAGCGTTAATCACGGCCACAGCGGCCTTCAGTGCAGATGTAAGCAAGCATCTGCAGGATGTATCGGTGACAATCACCACTTCTGGTGGCTCTGGCTCTGGAGTGTTGTTCACCCGTACCAACAGCAACAAAGACGTCATTACCTTTATCTGGACAGCCGGCCACGTCGTCGCTGACCTTCGTACTACACGAGAAGTGACAACCACCAACGGTGGCAAAAAGACGTTGGTTGAATTCCAGGACGTACAGATGGTCAAGAATGTCGTTGAGGACGGACGTATCATTGGTCGCCTTACCCTCGACGCTGAAGTGTTGAAGTATAGTGATGCCGATAATGGAGAAGACCTGGCGTTGCTGAAAGTAAGGAAGAAGAACTACGTCAATACCACCGTCACGTTTTACCTCCCCAAAGAGATTCCATCTTTAGGCACAGAGTTGTACCACGTTGGCTCATTGAGGGGCAGCTTTGGAGCCAACTCCATGACTGCAGGTATCTACAGCCAGGTAGGGCGTGTACTTGATAAGAAAGTCTACGATCAAACAACCTGCACTGCATTCCCGGGTAGCAGCGGTGGTGGCGTCTACCTCAAGGATGGTCGTTACATCGGTATGTTGGTGAGAGGTGCAGGTGAGACGTTTAACTTGATCGTACCTGTCCGTCGTATCCAAGATTGGACGGTGAAGCACAATCTACAATGGGCGCTGGATCCAAAAGTAGCAATGCCGACAGATGCGGATCTGTTGAAGATCCCCGTAGAGTAGTAACTTCGGTGTAGGGTTGGACTGGAACAGGGCTGCCGACAGCGGTGGCCCTGTTTTTTGTTGTTATTGGTTGTAACCACAGCTATCATATCAACAATGGCTACTGCATCAATTACTGAGAAAGACCTGCGGCTGTTCCTGATGGACCGACCGGAGCTAAACCCATTGCTCCGTGGCGTTAGGTGGTCGCCGGAGGAAATCGAGGCAGCATTGGTCCACTGTGTCAGCTGCGCCAACGAGATGGCCCCACCAACCGCAGTCTACACCGTTGAAACCTTTCCGTTGCGCTACAACCTGCTCATCGGGTGCGCCGGACATCTGTTGAAGTCAGCGTCAATCAATGAGGCCAGCAACAATCTCAGCTATCAGTTGGATGGCGTCACTGTCAACGACAAGGATAAGTCCCAAGTCTTCGCCCAGCTAGGACAGCAATTTTGGGATGAGTTCAAGTTGTCAGTGAAGGAGATGAAGATGGCACAGAATCTATCAGCAGCATTTGGTGGATTTGGCTCTGAGTTCCGCTTCCGCTAATGCCTATTCCAAGCAAGCAATGTATAGCCAATGCGTTGGTGCACATGAAAGCCAAGCGCAAATGGAAGCCATTGAATGATGCTATTGGTGGGGCTTATGAGGGTCGGGACTACTTTCAACCTATCTACCACAATGCGCTTAAATCCAACGGACAGATGTTGTGGACCCCTCGTGAATTGTATGTGTTGAGAAGTGCAAAGATTACCCCACATAAACTGCAAGACCTTCTGTTTCAACCCTAACCTCAATGGCCAACTTCCCGTTTCAATCATTGAAGACGAAGATCGACTACGCCAACGGGCATGTCGTTGAGTGGTCATTGTCGGCAGCGTTTACCGGCAAAGCCCCCTACAATTTCACGTTAGAAATCAGTGAAGACCCCAATTTCGGCGTGCTGCTGAAATCAATCAATGTAGGTGAACACTTCTACGCTGTTGATGACTCCAAGCTGTTACAATCCTTTGCGGTGGCACGAGAGGGTTATCGCTATCGGGTCAGGTTGGACACAGCGGATGCCCAGACCGTCTATAGCCAGCCCATGCATTTCAGTGGTAACGGCATGGAGCGCCACAAGTATTTGCTTGCGGCTGAAATGTTACGGAAAGAGTGGGTGAGGCTGCAATACGTCGGGCGCAGCGGATGGCTGTTGAAGCGTAAAAACTACGGAGCCGTCGCCGTTGAAGATGTCAGCCCAATCAGTGGCATTCCGATCACCGACAACCGTAACAGCTTTGGTACAGGATTTGAAGGTGGTTACTATCCCCCAGTGAAGTTCCGGTTCAGTCATGAGAAGTGGGAACAAAAGACCAAGCTAGACGAACAAGGGCTTGGTATCAACTACAACGAGGAAGTCGCCATCCGTACCACCAGCTTCCCAGCGATAGAGCCTTACGACGTGGTGATCACCGACAACAATGAGCGTATGCTGGTGGTGGATTCACAGGCTGTCTGTTTCCCCGGCAGTGATATTACGTTGATACAAAACAGTGTCTGCCGTATGATTGCCAATACTGACGCAGTGTACAACATCCCTATCCCTGTTGAGTAATCATGGAACTAATTTTACCGCACACCACAGCAGATGATCTCGCCAAGATCCAGCAACGAGAAGCTGAGGCGGCTAGAAAGCTTAGGCTGACCCCATTCAACGTGCAGGAGATCGTCTTTGAGCTGATCCGTAACTGGATGATGGCCAATACCGGGGAAGATGAGGGTTATACGTTCAAGCAAAAATACAACGTAGACCCTAGCAAATCGGATATTGTGTTGGACATTGCCTATAACTGGAAAGCCAAGAATGCCGAGAAGTTGCCGGCTGTCTTCGTTCAACGTAGCGATGCAAAGGTTGGCTATCCTACTATGGGGCAAGCAGTTAGCCGTAATCCTCAGGAATCAGAGGAGACCAGGCTGGGATTCGTATCATTCAACGTTGAAGTTGCTTGTCTGGCCACGACGCTGGGGTTGACTGAGCAATTCGCCGATTACATCAGGCAGCCATTGATGTTGTTTAGAAACGAGATCAAAGAGTCCTTCGGGTTCAGGAAGTTCTCGTTGAACGAAATCTCCAAGCCAACAATTTATGTTGAAGGCAAGGATAACTTCGTTGTAAGATTGGGTATTGAAGCAGTCTACGATGAGGGCTGGACTGTCAAAGCAGACGACTTAAAATTGAAAACGGTGAGCAGAGCGATATTCGATGGGGTCATTGGGAAACCGATGCTCAATCAATAATTTTGTTTGCTTTGCAGCAACAGCAAAGATAAGATTACTATCAAATAGCAGCAGGAGAAAACACTATGGCATACATCACACCACGCGCCGAAATCGAACAACAGTTCACGCAGACACCTGTGTTCACCGAGCAGCCTCTTGCCGCACTCATCGTTGGACCCCAATTCAAGCTTTCTCGTTACAGCATCGCGTCTGAAAAGACTGACACGCTAGTAACACATCCCTCTGACAGCGCATTGACCAATGCTTATCAGGCAGCCTCTGATGTTGTTTACGCTTACACCAATGTTCCTGCAGGTGCGACCGTAGACACCAGCTACTTGAAGGTGTTCCTGGAGAACGCCAAGGTTGAATACTTCCCCAATGCCACACTAGGCAGCGGAGCCTCAGCGGTGGTCGATGACGTCAGCGGCTATCCTAACCGTGTACGCTCCTCAACACTGGTGTTTAAGACAGCCAACGGCAATGCTCGCTCTGCAGTCTTCTCCAACCGTGACGTCGCTGTTGGCGACACAGTAGTACTCACTGGAGCCAGTGATGCTGGTGTACTGACCACCAAGGTCAAGTCGCTGATTGCTGATGTCTCAGCTGCAGCCATCGGTACAGTCGCCGTAGACGCCGCTAACGCCGGTGATGATGCATATACGCAGATCACTACAGGCGGCACATTCGTCGGAACCTCAAACATCACCTATCGTCTCACCATTGAGCGTGGTGGTGCGTTTTATAGCGGCAGCAATGCAACTACTTGCGCCCGCTGCAAGATCACCTCTAACGGGGTAGATTCCTCAGCCACAGTCAACATCGCTGCTGATACCTTCTTCAATGTTGGTACACTTGGTGTCACTGCTAAGTTCACCGCTGATGGTACTGACGACCTGTTCACCGCAGGAGACATCTTTTACATCCCCTGCACCGCAGCAGCCAACACCTACGTTCGCACGTTGGAGTTGGAAGACGAAGTTCCTTCCGCCATCCGTGCTGTTTCTATCAGTGCCCAGCTCCGCTACAACGTAGCCACATTGACAGTCCCTGCTATCCGAGATCTAGATGCTGGTACAACCAACTGGACTGCTACGACTAGTGGTGTCACAGTCAAGTCAGCGATCACCACAACCAACGCCTTGGTTGTTAATGGCTCTGACCTCCTAGACCTGCCGGTTAAAACTGGCTCGGTATACGTTGAGCGTCGTGATCTATTGACCAGTAATTCAACAGCCATCGGGTCCGTAACCTCAACGGCATCTGTTACTGAAAAGCTAGGCATCGTTCATCCTGACAATCCGTTGGCGCAAGGTGCCTACGATGCAGTGGTCAACAGTGCTGGCGTAACTGTCTTCTTCGGCGCTGTCCCAACCAACGATCTGGCTGGTTACAATGCTGTGTTGGAGCTGGCCCGTAAGGACAACAAGTATTATGGTGTCGCCCCATTGACCTTCGATGCCACCGTCCAGGACGCAGTCGTCGGCCACGTAGAAGCAATGTCAACAGCCGCCAACGCCAAGTGGCGTGTGGCTTGGTTGGCCAAGGAGTTGGTATCAACAGCCGTGTTGCTGGATCTAAACGCAGGCAGCAACTGGACTGGTACTGTCGCTGATGATCCAAACACCTCTGGTACCCAATACACATTGGTAACCATCACTGGTGCCACACTGTTGGACCTAGGAATTCGTGCTGGTGACTATCTCCGTCATAACTTCCGCCTTGATTCCAACGGTGTCACCATCTTTGACTCAAGCAAGATTGCTGCAGTTCGTTCACAGACAGTGTTGACCTTGGAGACAGGGTTGGCGGCTGCGATCAGCTCAGCGGTGAAGGTGCAGATTCATCGTAACTACACTGCCCAGGAACAGACCAACAGCTATGCAGCTGTGGCTGATGCTTACAACAACCGTCGTGTACGTTTGGTGTTCCCATCAAGCTACAAGGCAGGTTCAGTGACCAAGGCTGGTTACTTCCTAGCTGCTTCATTGGCAGGTCTACGAAGCGGTGTGGTTCCTCACCAAGGTTTGACCAACATCCAGCTGCTCGGCCCAACTGAGCTGCCTGACATCGTCAACACCTTCAGCGAGGACCAGTTGAACACCATTGCCGAAAAGGGCGTATGGATTGTAACTCAGGTCGCTCTCGGCAGTGTTGCCTATACTCGTCACCAGTTGACCACTGACCAATCAGGGTTGAACTTCTCTGAAGACTCAGTCACTGCCAACGTTGACAGCGTGAGCTACGCGTTGCAGAAGAAGATCGCCCCGTTCATCGGTGTCTACAACGTCAACCCAGGCAACTTGCTGGCGCTACGTGCAGCCATCGACGGTGAACTGGCTTTCCGTATGACCGGTACATTCAGCGCCAAGGCAGGCAACCAGCTGCTAGGCTACACCATTAAGAAACTGGCCGCCAACGCCACGTTTAAGGATCGCGTTGACATTGAGATTGAGCTGCAAGTCCCAGGCCCAATCAATGTCATCAAACTGACCTTGACTGTCTAATGAGGGTAATCGTCGCAGGAAATCTGAGAAGCGGAGTGATGTTAGATACTGACAAAGCTTCCGCGGTATTGATCAGTACTGACGACGGTGAACCAAACGTCATATTCAAGATGATGGAAAACGGGCAAGGCTGGGTACGGTTAACTGACGGTGAGGATGTAAACTTCGCCGCTGAAGCAAGAAATCTCGGGCTGTTAAAATAAGGAATACTATGAGTGACATCTTTAAACGCAAAATCATCGACCCAAAGAAGCCGATCACAGCTGACATGTTGCTGATTGAGTGGGATGGCCTCCTAGCACAGGCGGTCAACTTCTCGCTGCAATACCAACAGCCTGTGAACCGCCGATACACCTTGGGTACAAACGGCAAAAACACCGTTGTCATCTATCCAGGCCGTCCGTCAGGCAGCCTGCAGATCGCGCGCCTCTACATCGACAAGAACGAAAACCTCTTCGTCAAGAAGGGCTGGGACCCATGCCAAGACCTGGCTACGCTCCACCTCAATCTTGATGGCGCCAGCGCGTTTGACAACTGCACCGCTAATGGTGGTAGTTTCGTCATCCGTGGTTGCCTAGCCACCAGCTGGGGGCTGCAAGCTGAAGCTGAAGGTCTGTCGGTGATGGATAACATCAATGTTGAGTTCATGCAGTTGGAGTACAATCCACCAGCCTAACGACAGCAACTTGGAGTTGACTTGGTCCTGACCTAAAGGCAGACTCAATTTAGGTCAGGACCTTTGCTTTATGCACACCAAAGAGTTATCGCTGTTCTTCGCTGTGGTGATCAATGCGGACTCCGCAACCCACACTGTTGAAGTAGCACCGCTGAGCCCAAGTGATGGGCAGCGAAAGCAGGGAATTGTGCTGACCTCAGTATTGTGCAACTCGTTGGGAGTTAAGCAGACCTTCATCCCGCCTACCGGCAGCCGAGTTCTCTGTGTCAGTGTCGACGGCCAGCGTTGTATCGTTGTTGGAGTCGTCCCCGATGAAGACGAGTCAGGCAACACATTGTCGACGTTGAACAACCGCACCAGCTTTGGTGCCGGAGATACGTTGAAAGACAAAGCCAGACATGAAGGCTACGGTGAACAGAGCACCAAAATTACCACCCACAACAACCGCCGGCCCATCGATGTACCAACCAGGGAGTATGTGTTGGCCAATGACTTTGGTGTGTTGCTGGGTCTGTTCCAGCAACTAGCCACCCTCAAGGCTTCCGAGCTGAGCCAAATCCAATGTTTTGTATTCGACGACCTAGTTAGGATCATCAGTCACAATTTTGAGCACCTGACCTGCATGGGTGAATGGCGTTGCAGCCACGATGGCAATCGACTCAACATTGAAGCCGGGTTGACCCATAGCGTTAAGGAAGCAGCCGGCATGGTGGACAGACCTGGTGTGGAACCACCGTCTACCTTTAAGGAGGGAAAGGCCAGCCACAACGATACTACGACTGTTTATAGCGTTGATGAGCATCTAAAGGCGTTGGAGAGGCTGAAACTGTTTGTAGGCCATTTAGGCGACTTCGTAAACCTGTTCCTAGTCTTACCAGCTAACAAGCAGCGAAAACTCAATGGCGAGCCTCTGGGAGCGGCCGATAAGGGGTTGCTGCAGATCAAAGCCAACCTAGATGGGTTATTGACGATCAGAAGCGTAAAAGGCGTGATAATCGAGAAGACGAACTGGATCAGGGTGCCGACCAGGGTGTTGAGAGAGGAAGACCCCAATGGCAATGCTGAAACTACAGATATCAATACTAGAGACGACTTTGAGTTTGGTGATGAATATGACGACAACGGGGAGCCCACATTTCTCTACTATCTACAGCTCCGGGACTACCTGGCCTACATCAACGAGGAATACAACTACGAACGATTCAACACCCTAGACAAGGACTTTGTTGTACCCAAGGATTACAATGCTGAGGAGCGGTTGTCAGCAATCACGTTCGTTGACCCCACCACCGGAGTTGCATTCAGGCGTAAACGGTCAGCGTTTGTGCTTATGCCCAATGGAGGCGTCTCATTGACTGATGCGTGGAGCAGCGCGATCAACATGGAAGGTGGCAACATCTACCTGCAGCCATCCAACGATTTGATCCTACAACCCGGCCGCAATCTCATTGGTAAGATTGGTAGTCACATACAGCTGGCTGCACGCCGGGAGATTGACCTAAGCAGCACAGAGGGTGGCTATCGGTTGAAGGTGGATAAGAGCATCTACAACTACAGTGATAAAAGCGGCATTGTGCTGCACAGTAACGGAAAGCTCAACAGTGATGACCCGTTGACCCCATTGGATGACGCTGTTGAATACGTCAATGGCATTGTGTTGAAAGCCCCTAACAGCACATTGACCAGCAGTGCAATGTACACCTACCTGAAGTCAGCAGGCTCCTCGATCATTGACGCCCCCGACAACCAACTACGTTCAACAACGAGGATTAAGCTGCAGTCGGACAGCCGGGTTGACTTGATGGCTGACGGGCTGTTCTTAAACGCGATACAATCACTGCAACTGTTTTCCAAAGGACAGGCCACGGTAATCGGCGATGGGTCCACCATCATTGGCAAAAAAGGGCAGACATTTGGTATCGCCAAGGCTGGAGCATTGTCTGCGCCAGTAGAGGGCTTCCTCGATAAGGAAGGGAAGCAGGCAGATTACTTCATTGAGCTAAACGACTATATCGACAAGCTGCTGGCCAACACCATTGAGTTGACGATACCCGGCTTCAATACACAGGCAAAGCTGGATGCTGTGACATTTAGATTCCCATCCAGAGACAAGCTGAAGTCAGGGGACACCTGGATACCTCAGACGTTGGCGCAGCAGGACGAGGCGTTACAGCGGGGGCTTTACGGGTTGACACCTTGGGTGGAAGCAGCTATAAACAACACATATCCGTACCCCGGAGCTGACGTGGCGGAGTGCTTTGTCACAGCCGCGATGAACAACGTGGCCCGGAACAACGATGAATTTGTAAACAAAACTGAGCAGTTACTGGCCAAATCAACATTGAATCTGCCATTGAACCTGTTCACTGAATACACCAGCAAATAACTATGAGTGAAGCCATTGAACCCATTAAGGCCGCCGAGGAGCTACCCGCCGTTGTTGAACCACCAAAGGTAGAGCCACCTAAGATCACCGAGGCAGACAAGGAGGCCTTCTTCAAGTGCTTCCTTTCTGATTCACCGTTCTTCTATGACCAGCCGTTGCTCGACGGCAAGCTAGTTGTTAAGTTCAAAACCCTAACCGTTGAGGAGAGTGACGATGTGTTTCGTCAGATCGGTCTCGACATCAAAGCCGATAAGGCCCCCAAAGATGACAGTTACCTACAGACAATTGTGCAGTACCGGCTGGGATTGTCGGTGGCGGAAATCAATCGTCAACCGTTCGCACCAGACTTCCAAAAAGATAAGGTTGCCGTTGAAGGAAACATCACCTACGTCTCCCAGCGAGCCTCGCTACTTAAGCAATGGCCTGTGCCAAAGCTGGTAGCCGTCACTGATGCGTTCAACGATTTTGAGAAGAAGACCACCTATCTCATTGATCAATCGCTGAACGCGGATTTTTGGAAAGCCGCCGAGTAGTTTTGTTGACCCGGGGTTTTTTAACCGGACGGCTCGATTTCAAGTATAAAACCCCCCTCTCAAAGGCCAGGGAAGACTATATCCTTAACGTCATCGAGAAGGAAGACTTCCTAGCGGTCAAGCACGCCCGGGCGTTGTTTGACGCATTGATCGCATCATCCCCCAAAACTAAGCCAGACGCGCTGAACATGGCTTTTGAGAGCTTCTCTGACTATCAGGAATTCGCGTTGCCTTACCTGACTAAAAACCGTAGTATTGATAAAAAGCTGGAGTCGAAAGAGGCGTTGATTGCTATTCGCAACCGCCTGCACGCAGCTAAACTAGCGCGGTCAGCGGCAGCAACAGCAGAACTTGAGCAGTAACATGGCACAGTACCCTCCACAGTGGGCGTCTTACGACAACTACAAGCACATGAGCACCTCACCGGTGATGCGTAGCTTCGGCTATGCCCCGCTGGATATGGCTGCCATGACGATGCTGGGTAATAAGATGTTGCCCTACCCTCAGCCCAATACCACTCAAAACATGGTCGATGCCATGACGATGAGGCAGCGGACCATGGATTTCATGCAGGTCCGTAACCAGTCTTTCGGTAGTAACCTGTTGGCTGCCCGCTACGGAGGGCTCAACACCCAGAGTCCGTTGTACCAGATGGGTGCCAACTTCTTTGCTGACCCTGATGGTCCAGTGGCTAGAATGATGGCTCCGTTGATCGGTGGTAACCCGATGAAGGCGTCAATGGGGTTATACGCCAACATGACCGGCCAGGCTATGTCGACGTTTGGCCAGCAACGCAACTATGGGGTAGAGGACGTAAGCAGACATATGGAAGGATTGGGCAAGTTCTTCTATAAGCCCATGCAGGTCACTGATGATACCCGGTTCAAAAACAAGACCCAAATCACCAGCGAATTCGACAAGGCAGGGCTCAGCGGCGAACTCAATGGTATGTTTGGTGTTGGAAGCCGGCTGAACGCCACCCAACGCAATAGATTCGCTGAGGAGACCAACCTTGCCAATCAAGCTGTGGACATTGCGAAGATCACCGATCCTGTCGAAAAAGACAAGGCAGCCAAGGTGTTTCTAGACGCCATCAACAATCCAGACTTCAAACGCAAGTTCGGGGATGCCTTAGCTGGTGGACAGGACGCGGACGGACTATCAGCAGCATTCAAGGTCAAAGCCCGCAACGCCTTGTTGATGCAGCTCGACGACCACGGGAAGCTCAAGGATGGCGCTAGTCGCCCAGGGTCAATCAACTACGGCAACACTCGTGGCTTTCAGCTGGAAGACTTTACCAAGGGGTTCCAATCCGCAGCGTTGAACCGACTGTTCAGCGGCAAGGATTTGAAAGCCGCTGAGGCTGCTTTTGCTCCCAACGCAGCCGGTGTCATGGACGCTGGACGTGGTGTGTTTGGAAATCGCCTCAACGGTGGGGAGATGATGGACAGCATTAGCAAGCTGTTAGGCAGCAGCCACGTTGACATGGGCAATAAAGGTGAATCAGCGAAGTTGACCAAGTTTTTGCAGGACATCAAAGCGTTGGCGCAGACCGCAGACATCAGTGTTGATACAATCGTCGGCACCATCGAGGAAGCGCGGAAGTTGGCAGAGAGCCACCCAGCGTTAAAATACATGGGTGGTTTGGAGGTGGGAAGTTTGGCGTTGGATGCTATGAAGTCGGCTACGGTGCAGGCCTCGATGCTAGGTAACGACTATGTCAGACGCAACGGTGGTGTCGCCGGGTTGGTCCAGCAGCAGGTAGGTGGCAGGTTGCAACAGGCATCACAACCTATAACCAAGCAGTTGGCTGCCGCTCAACATTACTTTTCAACCAGAGGGGACCGCACCTCAATGGAGATGGTCAACAACTATGCCAACAACGGAGACCGTAGTGCGTTAGGCATGGCCAGGTTCTTCAGCGGAATGGCTGGGCGGGCAGGTATGTCAGCTTCAGACTTCCTCAATTACACCAGGGAGGACACCACCGCCCAAGCACTGGGGTTGAGGGCGAACCCCAACCTAGTCAATGCTGGTGCCGGTTCAGCGTTGCAGACGATGCGCCAAATGGTAATGCGTAGTGCCAGCACCAGAGGATGGTCGGGTGGAGCGATCAGCCGAACCCTGGGCGCATTCGAGAACGCCTTGGGGATGAATGGTGACCCTGAAAGAGCCAAGGCGATACTGGCCCGCACTGGCGTCCTAGGTATGTCCGGGTTCAACGAACTTTACAACGAGAACATCGGAGCCATTACGAAGATGCAGATGGAGAAGAATCCTGAGTATCGTCGTAGGATGAAGGCGCAGCAAGCTGAGATGGACAAGAACTCCCGTATGAACGAGGAGTACAGCAAAATTTACGGCCACGTCTTTGGCCCAACCAGCGGAGCATTCTTCAACCAGATCCTCAACGGGGAAGTCGGAGTTGATGGTATCTCGGCCTTGTTCAAGCCGTTGAGAGAGCTTCCAGGCACAAACAAGCAGGAGATAGACGCAGTAGCTGGGGATTTAGACAAGCACAAAGGTCTGTTCAGCCGCGTAGGCAGCCGCCAGAAAACCGCCAAGGAGCTGGGCAATGAGCTTAATCGGGTAGATGGTAACACCAACGTAGACATTGGCACAATCGGTTGGTTGAAAAAGGACTCAGCAGCCATAAACAAACTGCTGGGTAAAGGTTCGGTCACCGGAGCCAAGGACATTACTGAGTTAACTGCTACCTTGAGTGAAAGCGGAGATCCTGCCAAAAAGTTGGATCAGGTAATCGCTGATCTAGGCTTAGGCCACGATGATCGTATAAAGCTGCGGCAAATGGTCGGAATTGGGGATACTGACTGGAAAAAGGTCAGTAGTACGCTAAAGGCTTTTGGACTGGAGGGTCATCGAGGGGACCTCACCAAGGATGATGTTTGGCGGGACTCAGCCAGGAAGAAGAAAGAGACTGAACTGAAGGAGAAGTTTTTGCAGCCTAGGTTGAAAGGTCTCGACGATCAATTTAGCTCTGCGGAGAAACGTGTCAGAGAAGGAGGAGGCGAGGACGCTAAGAAGTTAAAAGAGCTTCGTGCGGCAGCTGGTCCAAATGCTACGCCTGAAGAGTTACAGTTGATCCTCAAAGGTAACGTGGAGGGGTTGACTGGGACTCAACGTACGAAGATAGGTGAAGCTCAAAGAAAACTGGCGACCACCTGGCAGTTACGTGACCCATCTGAGTTGTCATCTAACCTGAGCAGCCCTGGACTCAAAGGACTGGCCACCACATTGGATAGCACAGTCAGGGAAAAAGCCAACGTCCGGGCCATCGCTGGAGGCAAAACATCCGGGGACCTGCAGCTAGATTCAATGCAGAAGATGCAGAAAATACTTGAACAACTACTCGGCAGTCTCAGCGGCAGCGGAGATATGATGAAGGCGTTAAAAGACTTGAACACAACCTTAGCAAGCTTCAACTAATATGGCTGCCATCTTTTACTCCAGCACAGGTACATCAACAGCGAATATCTTCAAGTCAGGCTTGCAGATCAACACGGCTGTCAGTATCCCGTTCCTCAACAACCTCATTGGGGCTGCAGGTTACTGTGCTGTGTCTAACGTCAGCATCAACAACCAGGATACGGTCCAGTTCTTCCAGACCTTCGACGACTTCATCAGTTACTTCTACTTCGGCAAGGCGCTGGGTGACCTCGTCATCAACGGCATATTGGTAACCGACGGAGATGGTAATGTGCCTGGGTTAAACGCATTCTACGACAAGATCTCCAACATCAGAGGGGAACGTGTATTGATCAGCTTCGGCAACGTGGTGTTCACCTGTGTATTGGTTGGGTTCTCCACCACCGCGATAACTGAGCCGGCGGATATCACCGACTTTACATTGCAGTTGAAGATCATTGATCATAGCCTTGGTAAACGTCCTTTCGTCCCTCGCTGTGTATGATAGACCACTTTAGAACCTCATTGCTGAACATTGCTGACGCCGATGATGCCACTGAACATCTCAGCCCTGGCTTTGTCCCGTTACGGCTGCCGTTGAAGGCACTAGCCGTCCACGAACTTCTCTTCCCTCCCCAATTGTCGAGGGCGGAAAAGCTGTATCGTGCCTACATCTTCGAGCGCATCGTTGATGCTGCCGGGTTTAACGACCGGCTGCAGGCCGACGATCCACGCCGCAGCTACAGCATTGACGAGATCAACCTGTTCAATTCAGCCTACTCGTTGGACTTGGTAAAGTTAATGGCTAACCTAGACGAGCATAAAGGTGTCGTTGAGCAATGGCTACTGACCGATACCACTCTTGAGCCCACTGCGGTCAATCTATGGCATCAACACCCCAACCTTGTGTATCGGCTGACTGGGCTGCTGTTGGCTTACATTGAACGACTATAATGCGTGCTGAAGTTGAAATCATACTGGTTGGACCCAACTTCCCCAAGATGTATCCAATTGGGGTCTCGTTGAACTATAGCCCCAACGATGTGCCGGTGGCTGAGGTTGAATTGGACGCAACTGCACTGGGATTGATCTGTGACTTTGACCGGTGGCGTCGTGAACTGGTGACATTGCGGGTGGAGACGACCAAAGGCTGTATTCAATTTGATGGGTTTGTGGATGGCTTGTCGTTGGGGCAAACTCCAGGATCAATGTCCCATAGACTGGTGATCAAAAACCAGTTTCAGTATTTGAGAGAGGTATGGCCAAAAGTACCAGGGTTGAACGTAGGCAGCACCAATCCGTTCTACCGGGTACAGCCAGTCACAATACCTGGCAAGTCCGCTGACGAATTTTACTCAGAGGTTGAGCTAAACGCGTTAGGGTCAACAGTGTCGGCGACTGCGAAGTCCCCGGCCAGGTTCATTGTGGATTTCTGCCTGGGCATGTTGGACGTCATTGAGAATGCTCCATTGGCTACCAATGTGGATTCCATGACTTCTTTCTTTGAAGTACAACGTAATTCTGAGGTGTTTAGAAAGCAACGACTGCCGTTGATCCGTCGGTTGTTGATGAACATTGATACTACTGCGGTTGACAACTCAGAGATCGTCGCTGCTCACCAGACTGTGTTCACAGCTATCATCAACCAGATCCAGCACGCCGAGACCGACTTCTTTTCCCTGTTGGTCAGTTTGTTGCAGCAGTTCGGGTGTATGCTGGTGGTAGGCAATACCAAGGCGTTTGTAGTCCCTGACGCCGGCTTCCTATCACAGCCACATGTAAACAACATCCCGTTGGGCCAGCACTCCTCAATTCCAAACGTGGCTTATCCTGCTGAATATCTGCAGTACAGCTTCAACGACAGCGGGTACAAGGACATCAAAGGGATCATGGTATTGGCCGGGGCAAACCAAGGGATGGTAAACCCATTGAGCAAAAATCAGGTAGGCTTGGATGCAGGAAGCTACATCGATCCTTCCATGGAGTCAGGGGGCATGACGATTGTTACCTTGCCTGACTACATGACGGCCGTGCTGGACTGGATGTTGATTAAAAACAATGCCGCCAATGGCTGGCAGCTGGCCGGCTCTCCACCGGATACTAGTACTGGGGCCACCGATTTGCCTACCGCCACAACCAACATGGGAAGATTTGACTCAAACGTACTGGCCGCCACCGCTGCCAGACAAAAGATTCTAGACAACTGGGCACAGCTCCGCTACTTGCAGATGAAGTATGAGGATCGCACCGGCAACATCAGCGCCATCTTCGACACCGGATGGGCTCCCGGGGCAATGGGAATACTTTACACCAGAAATCCAGGAACCTACATTGACTTTGTGGCCACCGGCGTCAACCACAGCTTTAGCATCAATGGCGGCAGCGGATCAGCAATGACGTCGATTGGGTTCAAATGTGGTCGGGTGGGCCGCAGGGCCAACAGCAATGGAGTACCAATCATCGAGTTCTACAAATTTGACTATCAAACCTCCCGGGATTTTGCTAAAAAGTTCATAGACAACATCAACACATAATGAACGCCCCGCAGAAAAAGCTAGTGCTGGACCACAAGAAGCTGATTGAAGCTGAGGCGTATCGCCACAGTCAGTTCATCCCGCTGCACGTCATGCAGGCTGAGGCCTATCATCTGGCCAATGACGCCGCTGTAAGCTTTGATCCTAAGCTGGGCAACCAGTTCAGCACCCACTTAACCAACCAGCTGAAGAAGCTCAGTCGGTTTACCACCCAGCATGGTAATGTAGTAAGGCTGCCGGAGAACGTGCAGTTCAAGATCAACAATCTCAACAAGGCCGAAAATGAGCTGAAAGACCAACTCCAACGACCAGCATCAGTAGCCGAGATGGCGGACGCCACTGGCATGTCTATACAAGAGATCAATCATCTGAAGCAGCAACGGAAGAAGGAGATTGCCATGAGTAATGTGGTTGGCACACCCATCTTTGTAGAGGACAATACCAACGACGAGTGGATGCATTTTGTCTACCACGACCTGCCTGAACGTGATAAGCTGATCTTTGAACATAAGACAGGTTTCGGTGGCAAGCCGATATTGGACAACGCCGCCATTGCCAAACAGCTGGGGTTGTCAGTGTCTACCGTGGCTAACCGAGTTAAGATGATTACTGAGAAACTGGCTGAGGGTTGGAATAGCTAATATGTATAAAGACTTGTTAACCAAATACTTAAGCTGGTATGGCTCAATGATTGGTGCTGAGTCTACCCCGGCGACTCGCTTCTGGTGTGACATGGACTTGCCAAAGCTGGACCAAACAACCATCAAGGCAGCGTTCAACCTGACAGGGCTGGAGACTGAGTATCTAACCGTCATGAGTAGCCCGGTGGCAGGGCCTAAGATCGGCGGGTATATCAAAGATGAGATGGACTTGGTGCAAAGCATGCATCGCTGTTTCAATGAACGTCACACATCTAGGCTAAGCCGTTATGCCGCCTCGTTGTCTCAACGCAGTGTCCACCAACGCGCCACGTTGGTCACCTCTTTTGCACAGCATCAGATCAACCGAGACCGGGCGGAGACACGGACCTAATATATGCCGATAAGCGGGACAACAACAAACTACAGCGGACGTACCAGAGACATTTTGATCACTGGTGCGATGAACCCTCGTACATCGACCCCGCAACCTGTGGCGTTGAGCTTTGGGAAGGTGTCGGGCTACTGTGCTGGTGTGCAGAAGCTAGTCCAACGGTACATTGTGTTGTTGAATACCGTATTAGGAAGCCAGCCAGATTTCAAGCAATTCGGCACTGAACTGCATGCCTCATTGCTCAGCGGAAAACTCAGCAATCCGGTGGAGTTTCAACACACCTTCAATTTTGCCAACTGGTCTGCAGTATCGACCATCAAGGCTTGGCAGCTCAGCAATACAGCCCCGGTAGATGAGCAGTTGTCAACCACCACATTGGTGAAGTTTGCCATTAACGGTGACTCGATTTCAGCTGAGATAAAGTTGACCACCATGGCAGGTGAGGACATAGTGTTCGTAATGCCGTTGCCACTAGAATAACGTATGCAAACCAGTGAAGAGCTAAAAACCAAGTTAGAGTTGCTGTTGAAAGAGAGCAACCCCAATGCTGACTTTTCACCAGGATCAGTGTTGAGCGAGTTGGTAGGCAAACTGACCGCCATCGCCCAGCTAGACTTACGTAACGAAGTCAGTGAACTGGGTGCATCATCAACAGTTAAGCAGGCGTTGGACGCGGTTGAGGATACCTACAACCCAATCATCGACAAGCTGGCATCCAACTATGACACCTATCGTAATGAGGGAAAGAAGTCGGTAGGCCGGATCAAGGTGTTTGTAAGCCAGAACAAAACCTACTTTGTACCAAAGGGGTTGACGTTTACCCAACCAAACCTGCTGTTCAACTATGTAACAACCAAGGCGTACACCGTCAGCGGAGCAAGCAATTCTGACCTGGTGCTCAAGGCTGAAGGTGCTGCGTTTTATTTCATTGCGCCCGTAGAGGCTGTTGAGGCTGGGCTGGACAACAACGTGGCTTCGGGCACCAAGTTTACCATCAGCAACAACGACATCTTGCCAGAGCTGGTCGACGCTGAGGCTTATGGTGCGTTCTCCAGTGGACAGTCAAGAGAGACTGACCGTGAGCTGATTACCAGGTTCAAAGTCGGGCTGGCCACCAAGAACCTGATCTCTCCGTTCGCCATCAACGCTGTATTGAAGGAGCTGTATCTTGGATTCAAGTCGGCGGCCGTCATCGGTATTCGAGACCCTGAGATGAAGCGGGCGAGCAAAAACATATTCGGAATTGCCACTCCAGGCAAAGCTGATGTATATGTGCGTTCCAGTGTGGCGTTGGCGACTGCACAAGTAACTCTCACCGGCACACGTATCACCTCTGGGCCAGACACTGATCGCTGGAAGATCAACATCACAGCCACAGCTGCACCTGGCTTTTATCGGGTGTTGTCGATCATCGCCAGCAAAGGCAATCTGATCGGTACCGAAACCTTTCATCGTGTAACCTATGGGATGGATACCTCCCCGTATACCCACAGCAATGAACTGGCAGTGGCACAAGATGCACGGTTCACCAGATACCAGACGTGTGAAGTAATCTTCGACCACGACTCTGCTGCGGATACTGCAGACTTTGATGTCACCATGCTGACTCAGCCTGACTTGAGCGCGATTCAAGACCTGTTCATCGGTGGCAGTTCTCGTATCCCATGTGCCGACTACCTGGTCAAAGCTGTGGTACCTTGTGAGGTCAGCGTATTTCTGAAGCTGGTAAAACGCCCTGGAGCAAACAGCATTCCAGTAAACAACATCAAGGCCGACATCTTCTCCTACATCAACAACATCGAGATTGGAGAGGAACTCGACGTCTCACATATCATCGACATCTGCCACAACTACGACATCAAACGTGTTGAGCTGCCGGCTGTAGTTCGTGGGCGTATCGTTGTACCCTACAGCACCACTGATGAATACGTCAACCTCACTGGCACAGACAGCCTTGTCATTGAGGATAACCTAGCCAAGGGTATCTCCAAGAAGAACACCGCGTTCTTCGCCAGTTACTACGGTGGCGATGGACGGGAGACCATTGGCATTGAAGTTGAATAATGCAATCACCTACTCAAAGTTACCCAGTCACTGGTCGGTGTAATGCTGACACGCTATATGCCAGCATGGGGTCGTTCTGGACACAGATGTTCAACGAGAAGGACACCATCAAAGGCCTGGCTGTTGCTCAGGCTGAGCAGATGATCCAGCAGTACATTGAAGCTGTTGAAGCTGTTGAATCAGCCTCAGTGGTGGACACTGCTGTCTATAACCGGGTGCGTAACTACCCATTGCAGATCAAACGCTCCACCTTTGGCACCGACATGCCAGTCTTCGGAGATGGCTCGGTGTTTGGTACTCAGCAAGCCGGCAGCCTGTATGAAGGAGTCACCTTCGACTTCGGGCAGCCGAAAGATGCAGACTCAGCTTACTGGTCTTGTGAGCTGCCCGCTGAACTGCAAAAATTCTCAGTAGTTGCCAACCGGGCGGTTAATCCGTCAAAGCTGTGGGTCACCGATGCCGATGTTCGCGTCGTGGATGGCAGGATGTATTTCAAGTCCAACATATTTGAGGACGCATTGGTGACCAAGTTCAACGTAGTGGCGCCCAACGGAGTGCCAGTGACCTTCTATGATAAAAACGAGGTGCTTCAACCGGAGCAGATCGCCATTGTCTGGGTCTACAACGCTGCGGTGGATACTCAGTCATTGTTTTACAACCACGGTTATGTGTTTGACCTGTTCCAGCCCTCAAGCCAGCTATACAAGGACATTCTGGTAAGGCTCACCAAGCTGTTCTCCAATGGGCCATCAGTGCACAATCTCAAAGCCATGTGTGCAGCATTCCTCGGAGTAGTGCCGATTGTCGAGACTGAGGAGACTGTTGAATCGGTGAACGGCAACCAAGTAGTCACCAACCACCATGTCTATCAATTCCACAGCCTGTATACCCTCAACAGCGATGTAAGGGTTGGGGCCAAATTCCACGCTGGCGACATCCTCGTAGACGCTGTGCAATACTTTGACCAGGTATCCCAGCGGAATTGGTGGCAGACCAAGCTAACTCCACAGGTCGGCGTTGATGACCAGCAAAGCGCCAGCTGGGGATTTCCAGCCCATTTGTTTGTCGGTGGGGTTGAACATGAACTGGTGTTCAAGAATGAAGCCGAGCTGATGTTACGAGATGCAGATGGTTACATTCATTTCCCAGTGGAGGGTGTCGACAAGGATGTACGAGCCTTCAACGACAATCTCAATCTCAATGCTGATGAGGTTGGGTTTGCTTTGGGGTTGGAGCCGGGGGAAGCCATCATTGTTAACCCTCTGGAGTTCATATTCGAGCACTTCCTGAAGAACAGCAGTGCATTGGTGAAGCTGCATTTCAAATCTGTAGATGAGGCCAAACTGTTTACCTCGGTGTTCCCCATCATCCGACAGTGCCTGCCGATGCATGTGTACTTCATCTTCCTGTTTGATTTAACCCTGGCTTCTGAATTGTACAACTGGCTGGACGGGGCCACCACAGTAACAGTCAACAGCAGTGCGGTGTTGCGTAATGCTGATGGCACAGACACCAACGGGTTCATGACCAACACGGCGAATTACAAGACTGACCCTAAAGCCCGGCTGTTTGCTTTCGCCAAAGGGGTGCCGGTTTCGTTGCTCAATGTGGGTGTCAATGCTGGTACATTCCCAACTATAGATTTGCTGGTAAAAGACGGCACAATGGTGGGTGATATCGAGGAAGAGCAAACCACCAGGGAAGTTAACAATCTGCTGTTGCTAGGCTTTTAAATAGCTAGTATGATGAGGTTTAATTATGGAACAGCCCTTTAATATCGAGATTCAGGACAACGAAGCCGCTCACATCGCCAATCGACACAGTGCAGGTGTATTGAAGATCTGGCAGTTTGACGCGCAGGCTGGTGTTAAAAAGCTGCTATTGGAGAAGCGGAATACCATTTTGTACGCAGGTGCCGATGTCCTCGCCAACGCCTTGGCAGGCAAGCCCAACAGTGCCATAAGCCACTTCTACATCGGCTACAACAACAACGTTGCGTTCAACATCAATGACGTCGCTGCTGTCACTAAAAGTGATGGCGCCTTCCTCAGCACCGGTGACTACGGTTACATCCGTGTGCCATTGAGTTTCCCTGCCAGCTTCGCTGGGGAGACCAACTATAGCAACAACAGCGCGTTTTTCACGGTGATGATCACCAATCCACCAACACCCACCGGTGCCGCTTTCGGCAGCTCATCGAAGATTTACGTCGCCGGTCTAGTTGCCGCTGGGAATCCTGCAGGCAGCAACCAGGACAAGTTGTTCTCCAAGGCGCAGTTTACGCCAATCACCTATGACTCAGCCTTCGGGTTGACGATTACCTGGGGAGTCAAATTTACCGCTGAATAACTATGTGGAACCCTACTGTCAAAAAGGTCATTGATAAAGAGCAGGTAGCAGCGGCTACGCTTAATCCAATCATCACGGCATTGGCTGACCGTGACCAGTTTCTATACGATCGTGTGAGCAGCTTTGAGAGCAAGTCTGCATTGCTGGCCTACGATCTGCTTGTTGACCCGGATGCAACAATCGCCGCCAATGACATTGTCTATTACAAACCCAATGTTGGTTTGAACCTGGCTAAGATGGGCTTCGACTCAACGGTGAGCAAGGTACACTTCACCCCGATCAACAACTCCTTTGCGCTGGGTATCGTCAAGCAGGTCTACACAGCCGGTGATGAGGCCAAGGCGGATGTGTATCTGATGGGTGTCATTGAGGTGGATTTGGCCGCCCTGATGGTCGATGGTGAGGATTTTGTCCCAGGACCACTGTATCTATCCAAAGCGGACGCCGGCAAGCTGACTGCCACGCCGGGTGGCTTAACGGTGTACATCGGTTATGCCATTGATTCCACTCACCTTTTCCTACACCCCAACTACGATTCGTTGAACCAGTTGTTTTTCAACTATCGCTTCGAGTTGGTCAACCGACCAACAGGTGTGCCGGAGCTGGTCGATAATCTTTGGACCATCCCGTATCCAGACAATACCAAGGTTGGGTGGACACCTGCTGCTGATTCTCCTTACGCAGATGTCGCTCCCGCCCGCGCTAAATTTTTCTACAATCTCCCCGTTGCAGGCAGCATCAATGCCGATGTGACGTTGAGCAGTGAAGAGAAGATTGACGCTGTGGAGCTTCGGCAGTCATTTCCTCCATATCCCCACCATTTCTCAATGGTGTTCGTCAACGGCATCCTACAACAGGCTTGGAGTGATGTCTCAGACAACGGAGCCTACATCATCGATAGTGCCGGCCTGTGGTGGTGTGATGACACAGACGGCAATGCTCCATGGCCGGTAGATCTGCTGTCGACCTCAACGGTTACTTTTAACACCAGCACTGAGAAAGTGCTGCGTGCAGCCCACGGGTTGGTCAACGGAGACCAAGTCAGCTTCATGACCTCAGGGACGCTCCCCAACAACGTTGTGGAGAATACGTTGTACTACGTGGTTAACAAGACCACTGATGACTTCCAGATCAGTGCCACAGTTGGTGGGGCGGCTATTGATATTGGATCGGGAGCCACAGGTACCCACATGCTTGGATGGCTGACCAACAAGGGCAGCAACCAGGAGTACGTCGGCATTGTGCTACAATTCGTCAAGCTCAACCCCGACTACAAAGCGTCAGTGGTTACTTCACTGAAACCTTACGTAGATGATGAGGTTGATACTGGGAAGATACTTGAATTCAGGGCGGCTGGACTACCTGCTGCGGAAGCTGTTACCGGCGATCTACTAGTGAAGCTGAAGCTGGCAACCGTTACTGCCGCTGAAGATCCCATAACCAATCAGGCGGTCAAGTCAGTTACATTCAACAACCTAACTGGTGAACTGGAGGTACTCACGGGATCGGTCATCACTGGGGTTGTTGGTAAACAGGGGGTCAACGCCAATGTTAGCAGTGACGGGGTATTGACCTTGACATTGACGTCCTTTGCTTTGGCTGGTCCGGTGGATGACGTTGAGCCTGAAGATGCTGAATACATCTACAAAGGTCTCCATAGCTATCTGCGGCTGAAGAATCCTCAGAGCAACTCCAAGGTCGGGCTCACCGGCAAGGTTAGGCTCCCCGGCAACCTTCCTGCCAACAAGAATTTGAAGTTGAGCTTGCTGGCTTATGGCTCCTCAACGAGCAACAACAATGCTAAGTTTAGATGTGAGTATAGCGTTAGCAGTGCTGGTGTCATCAGTGACGCCGTGCTTAAAACCAACAGCGGCAATGATATCACTGTTGGACCGTGGGTGGCCAATACTGCAGCTGAAATCCTTAACAGCAACTTCGAGATCCCTGCTGCTGTGTTGAAAGACAACTGCATTGTCAACTTCCGGCTCTCAAGGGTATACAGTGCAGATTACACCGGTGACATCAACATCCTTGGCATTACCTGGTCAGTGTAGTAGTGACTATCAACCGTTATGGCTGCCGGCGTATTAGACTTCCTCAACCAGAACTCAATGCGAAGCTTCCCGTTGAAAGACGGGGCGCTGAGGTTGAGTGATGATGGATTACTGACTATCCCTAACAGCTTCATTGTTGATTTCAGGCTGTGTGCGGTGTGCTCCACGTCGGCTACTTTCTATATCTCCAAGCTGGGCAACTTCAGCGACATCATCAGTGTTGAGCTCAGTGACAACAACAATGTCGTCGTTGGTAGCTTCTCCGTTGCAGTTAGCAGTCATACCACCAACAAGGACTATTGGCTAACAACAACCAGCCTCTACACAGGAGCCATCGGTCGTATTACAGTGGGGGCTTTGGACGATATGAAGGCGGCTGCAGCGGGTACGTTCCATTTCACTGCGGCTCAAACAACCTTCGAGATGACCACCATCGTCCCGGGTGTGCAGCAGATATCAAGACTGACGTTAAGCGACACGTTGGACAACAGCTTCACGTTAACCGGGAACGTCACATTGAAGGCTAACAGCAATGTCAGGTTCCGGTTAGACAACACCACAATCATCATTGATGCTGGAGAAAACCTCGGCTTGAACAAGCTCTGCAGCGAGTTGGGCGAACCCATCCGCACCATCAACGGCGTGTCACCAACTAGCCTCGGAGAGTTCACCTTGGTCAGCGCAGATTGTGCCAGCTTCGAGGAAATCGATAACGGGCTAATTTTACGTGATACTTGTAGCAAACCGTGTCAGGGTTGCGATGAATTGACCGCGCTGACGGAGCGTTCCATTGTTGTTGAATCTGAAATGCTGCGTGTAAGAGAGGTGGTTGATAATCTACAGAACTCGCTCAACCAACTGGCCACCCTGATCAATTACTCCTGCGAGTGCCCACCTAATGCCTAACGTCCTTGAATACCTCGACGAGAACGCCTTGCGCCGGTACCCATTCAAAGATGAGTGCCCGTTGGTCGCGGCTGATGGTTCAACGTTAAGCAACGACAGTATCCTCGACGCACAGGTGTTGTTGTGGGATAAGGATCTCCGCAGTGCGCAGCTAGCTTCAATAATCAGAGCCAATGGTGTTGTCTCATTGCAGTTCAACCTCATTGACAAAGACCAGCAAGCAATCAGCAGCGCAGTGTTGACGGTCAACAATGGAACAGCGCTGAAATCAACCATCATCGGCACCAACGCGTCAGCCACCATCAAACTGGTTGTTGGGCCAGGATTGCTGTTGTTGTTGTCCGAGCTGTTGTATCCCACAGTATCTATGCAGTTCAGCAACGGAGCGGCAGAATTGGCGGCTTCAACGACAATCTTCAACCAACCCTCTGTAACCCAGCTGAACTTTGTCGACCACAACAACACCAATGTTGCCAGCTATTTCAACACCGACACATTGGCATTGCAGCCAGGTTTCAACGTGGAGCTGTCGGAATCAGCACCGCAGTTGGCTGTGAGCGTCGGTGGTGGGTTGGGGCTTTACGATGGCTGCACCGATCTAGGAGTGGTGCTGCGTAAAGTCAATGAAACGGTGGCCTACAATCTTAGCGGTGACCTGCTGCTTAACGCAGACCATTGCTACAATCTGCTGCCGGGTGAACATCTGCTGGAGCTGTCACAGCAATGCACCGCCCCCTGCAATGTTGAGCAATACACCGCCACAGCCCACTACATCAATCGCATCCGCGACGGGTTGACCACAGTTGCTGATTACACCAAGGAAGTAAAAGCTCTTTACGACGGAATAACGTCGAGCTACGCGTCGAAGGTGACCGCCAGCCAGCAGTTCCGCCCACCGTTTTTGAAAGTAATCGGTAATGACCTGATCAACAACGGCGTACGCAACTACCCCACATTGGCGGCTGGCATCTATCTTCCTGATCGGCAGAAGTTAACCGCGTCATTGCAGGTCGTCTTCCCTGACTGGTCGCTGGTACACCCCAGCCTCACCGATGTTCACGTAGTACCGAACTCCCAGCTGTTAAAGGTGGACAACCTTAAAAAGCAGCTAATCACTGATACTATTGGTTTCACTGATTTAACACTGGCTTGCAAGTCGGATATCGTCTACCAGTTCACATTGTCGGCTCCGGCGTGGGTGGCAGCTGGTGGCAAACTGTCAGTCCCCACCAACGACAGCCTGGGAGAGTCAGTGATAGCTGATGTTCCGTTGACCGCAGATATTAGCCCAGGCACCACTGACATTCAATTTATCCTCACCCATGCAACAGGATCAGCGGGTTATGTCTACCCATTATGGCACAACCTTCATGGGTTGACCGACTTCTTCACCAGTTACAGCATCGGCTATAGCAACAACATTTATACCGTGCATGTTGAGCTGGAGTTGTTTAACTCCACTCAACCCACTGCATTGGTTACTGCATTGGCAATGGACCGGCCGACTGGGTTGAAGCTGATTCGCAGCACCATGAAGTTGTGGAGCAATGGAGCGTTGAACGAAACCGCAACAATGAGCTACCAGCCCAGCTTTGAAGGAGCATTGGACTACCGTAAACGCAATGTGTTCGTCTTTGACCTGCAATGGGCTGGTGACCCCTGCACCAACCTTGACCCGGACGCAGTTGCATTGACGGTGCCTATTTCATTGTCAACCTCGCTGAATTCGTTTACAAAAGATCTCATACTGACATTCAACCATGACTAACAGCTTCCTCAACAAAAACTGGTATCGGAAGTATCCCTTCCGGGCTACCAGCAGCCTGTTATCCGTCGATGAATCATTGATGGACAACTCGTTGGTTGTTGGCTGTTCGCTGTCGTTGAGCAGCCGCAGCAACCCAGATGTTGTATCGGTCAGCCGGGTGACTGCAACCAACAGCAATGTACATGTGGAGTTCAGCTGGGATGGTGAGGTGGTCGCGGTTGGAAGCGGAAGGATCACCAGGGACAATCAAACCTTGGCGTTGATTGATAAAACTGGCAACCCTGCAGGGCACTGCGTGATAGGTTCCAGGACGTTGGTTGACCAGCTGAACCACAGCTACAGGTTCACCGGTACCAATGGGTTGCTGGAGAGCAGCTGCGTCAAATACCATCCGGCACCAAAAGTAACCGGGCTGATCCACAATGGAGTCACTGCCACCGGCAAGCTGCTGTTGGAATTGACTAATTTGAAACTGGTGCAGATCGACGGCAAACTATTGATCAACGTCAGCTCGTTGCAACAGGTAAACTCCAGGGGCGACAAGACCTCCCAGTGGCTGACCTGCGACAACGCGGTGATAACCGGAATCAACGACGTCAAACCAGAACCAGGCACCGGTTTGATCGAGCTCTACGGCATATCTCCAGTAACAGTAACGGTCACCGCCAATGGCATACAGGTAGGCTTGGTTGAAGGGGTCTCGTTAGACACCCTATGTAAAGACATCAACACACCAGCGGCAAGCAACAGCAACGAGTATAAAGGCTACTTGGAAGCCAATGACCCGGAACGGAACGTACTCACCACCAACGACCCTGAGTGGAAAGACTGGCCGCAGTACAACGACTAATTTATGGACACACCTGGCGTCATCGAATGGCAAGACGAGCTTAGCCTCCAGGCTTACCCGTTGGAGGCCAGCATCAGCATCAACGACTTGTTGGTGGGTGCCAGCTTTGTGCAATTCGATGGCTTCGTCCCTACGCTCAAAAGCTACCAAGTTGTTGAGGACACATTGACGGTGACGCTGATCCTCGATGATGGCACCTGGTCGTTTGACAAGTCATTGGACACGCTGTTGGTGGACCGGAGGATATCGTTGACGAGGAATGGGCGATACCACGGAATACTCAACTTTGGGCGTGGTATCGAAGCTGCGATCAACCAGCAGACCGGCAAGGTCATCAACGTCAACGGGAAGTTCAGTCCATTGACAGTGACTTCGTTGAACAGCAAAGATGGGGTTTACAGCCTGCAGCAAGCCACAGGAGCAGTGACTGTCAGCACTGACATACACCAATCCTTCAATGTCAGTGGACAAGCAGTCACCTGGCATTCAGTGGGACTACCGGCGAAGACAGTGCAATACCAGTTGACCCACGGTGAACTCATTGGTTATGGGTTGGTTGCTAAACGGAAGATTGTAAAGATTGGTCTCAGTGCCGGAGAGGTGGCGGAGGTATGTGATGTCGGTGAGGGGCAGCCGGTGAACCATATGTTAATCAGAAGCTATGGGGACTGCTACATGGTCGGTGGGAAGGTGCTATACAGTGCCAATACCCTGCCGCCGAAGGTGTTGAAAAGTGACTTTACCGATGAGCTGGTCAGCTGTGTCGACTACGACGCCAACCATATTCTCGTCATTGGAGCGTTCATCCACAAGATCAACGTGGCCGATAACACTGTTGTTGGTAGTCCAGTTCCAGTTATGGCTGGCTTCGTTGGGATTGCCAAGATCAATGGTTTAGTTGATGAATACTACATGACCACGCTTGGGCCCAATGGCAATGCTTTTCTCTATCATTTCGACTTCGGCACAAACGTGTACACGCTTCTAGGTGAGCTCGTCTGGAACGCAACTGGCTTCTCCTCCAACCGCACCGGTGGTGTCGTGGCGTTGTTTGACACACCGCAGGGGTTGTTCGCTGTGCTAAAAGATACCGATGGCACCACCGGTGACAACGACGACGTCAACGCCAAGTATAGGATCTGCAGCATCAATCCAGTGGTCTGCTCAGTTACTCCGTTGGGCTACACCTATTTCCGTGACGACTTCGGGGAAGTGCTGAGCTTGTCCTACGGTTACAACGCCGTGATCAACTCCTCAGCGTTTAATCCGCTGCTGCGAATCAACTCCAAAACACCGGATGATAACACGATCACGCTGGAGGATACCTCATTGATCAAGTTCCGTCCAAGCCCAGGCGGGCTAAACGTGGAGCTGGGTGTTGGTGGGTCAACATTGAAATTGAACCGAACCAAGAAATATGCCTAACGAATCTTCAATACTGGAGTGGTTGGAAGAGAACCAATACCGAGCCTATCCGTTGCAGGCTGTGGGCCAACGTGGGTTCCAAACCGCACTGTCGTTGGACTCCTTGATCCTCGATGCTCAGCTGTTGTTCCACGGGACTGCCAATAACCGCCAGTTGCCCGCTGAGGTGAAGTTGGAGTCCATTGTTGTCGCCGGCAGTCAGCTGACGTTAACGGTGACCAACCAGCCCTCGTTTTCGTTTAACCGAACTGGAGCCAGCTACCCAATGTATCTACGCAACAGCAACAACAGCCTGCTAGTAGTCAGTTCAGTAGCCGATACCATCACCGTTGATGCAGCGTTCACTGATGTCAAATTTGAAGACTGCGTGTGTACTCCTGTCTTTGGTCTCAATGCCGGCGTGCAATCATTGACGTTGCAACGCAGCGGAGATTCATTGGCAGCCGGAGACCGCACCTCATCGATCAGCATAGTCACTCTTGAAGGATTGATCGAGTTAAAAGAAGGAAGACAATTCGACATCCAACTGCAGGGGCAAACATTGAAGTTGGGTGCTGGGCGGAACTTTGGTGTTCCTATCGGCTGTGGTGACTGGTTTACTGATCTCGGAGTTGAAGACAACTGTGGCGACCTGGTTAGCAGCATCAACGGAGTGCGGCCGGAAGCCTCGCCAGGACCCATCTTCCTGAAAGGTGGTCAACACATTAAGATCTTCTCTGATCCTGAGTTTCATCGAATTTACATTGGGCTTGATTTCGACGCCGAGGATGTGTGTAATGTAGTTAAGACACAGCCATTGATCAACCTCAAATGAAAAAGGTAATTGTTGCAAACCTGTCCCAGCTGTTGAGGCTGGTCAGTGAGAACCAAGCGTTACTCACTGTGCCTGCCTTCTATCCGCTGAAGCCATTGTACGAACGGTTGAAGGAGGCGTTGAGGGGTGGTAGCTGTGGGTGTAACTTCAACGAGGTCATTGAGTCACACAAACATCTGTTCCCCATCGTCATGGACAATGTGCAGATCATCGATCACTCGATGATAAAATCCATTCTCAACGTGCATCAGCTGTGCTATTATACGGAAAGTGGAGATGGCAAACGTGTGCTGAAATGTCACTAAAATGAACGATCCTGAGTATCTACCCGACTACCTGCCTGGTGTGGCGCCTCGCTACGGATTGAAGCAACTGCCTCAGTCGTTTGCGCAGGGGGAAGACGGGCTGGTCAACTTTGAGCTCAGCTTCAATGACAAGCCGTTGAAGCTGGAGGATTGGACGTTGAAGGCGATGGTGAAGAAGAACGTTCACGCTGCGAATATCCTCTGGCAGGTGGACTTTGGACAGCATTTCTATTACGATGCCGGACA
>ERZ1292625.1203-Hain-H41-01um-R1-1203-length-32700-cov-11_pt1 | contig 32700 bp, 45 predicted proteins | sample MGYA00564400_ERZ1292625 | MGnify/ENA primary metagenome ERZ1292625 (study PRJEB36523, sample SAMEA6512639) | groundwater metagenome | collected 2019-01-08 | study: AquaDiva: Metagenomics assemblies of 32 groundwater samples
TCAGGAAGTGAAATGATGCTACGTCATGGGGTTGCGATCGTTTCTAGAACTCGTGCTTTCCGTCGGGAGGGTGGGTTATTTGGTATAATAAGCGAAGCTTGCGAACTTTGTTCTAAAAAATCGCGCAACGAGTTAGTTCGTTTCCTGCAAAAAATACAAAGAGCGAGGCGTCAGCCGAGCTCTAAAATAGTAGGAGCGAAGCGACTACCGATAAAAGGAAGTTCTAACTTTTTTGTATAACGCGACTCTTCGAAAATCACTTTATATCTTTATGGAAATATGAAACAGAATAAAAAAAATATTTTAGATAAATTTCCGCAGCTAAAATCAATTCCGAAAGATAAATTTCCCAAGCATCTTCTAATAATTCCCGATGGCAATGGAAGATGGGCAAAGAAGCGTGGCAAGCCCACATTTGAAGGTCATAGGAAAGGCGCTGAAGTACTTAAGAAAATCTTAAATGATTTACAACAGCTTCCTATTAAGTATGTTACGGTTTGGGGATTTTCCTCTGATAATTGGAAAAGGAATTCAGAAGAAGTATCCGGACTTATGAGGATATTTAAGCAATATCTAAAGAAAGAGCTTAAAGAATTATTAAAAGACAAAAAAAAGTTTATTCATTTAGGAAGACGGGATAGGTTACCAAAAGACATTGTTGAGCTTATTGAAACTTCTGAAAAAAACACCAAAGAAGGTGACAACGGATATTTTTGTCTGGCACTTGATTTTGGAGGAGAAGATCAGGAGATCAGAATTATAGAAAAAGCAAGGAGACTACCCAAGCAAACTAAAATTACTCCCGTAGTATTGGGAAAATTAAGAGACGGTAGGGGAGAAGTTCCCCCGGCAGATCTCGTCATAAGGACATCAGGCGAACTACGTCTCTCAGGTCTCGGATGGCTAGGGGACTATGCAGAATTTTATTCAATAAAAAAACTCCTTCCAGATGCAGATACTGAAGATTTTGTTCAAGGAATAATTGAATATTCTGGAAGAGATAGAAGATTTGGGGGACGGAAAGAATGATGGACTTAAAAATTTTTAAACAAGAGTTTGATCCAATCTTGATTGATTTTATTGAAAAAAAAAGAAAAAAATTAAAAATCTATAAAAACCAAGACTTAATTCACAATTTATCTCACTTAACAAAACTTCTGGAAAGTGGAAAAAGAATAAGGCCATATCTTTCATTTCTTAGCTACAAGGCTTACGGAGGAACAGAAAATAAAGCTGTTATAGAACTTCTTATCTTTTTGGAAATTTTTCATATGTTTTGTCTTGTGCACGATGACATAATGGATAAATCAGGCTATAGGCATAATGTGAAAACTATGCAGGAATTTGCCAAAAGCAATATAACTTTCTCTTCCGACAAAACTCATTATGGCGAGTCGATTGCGATATTGGTTGGAGATTTTCTTTTGGCATGGGCATTTGAAATTTTGCTGAAAAATAAAAAATTTAAAAATGAAATAGAAGAAAGAATTAGAAATATCTTTTTTAAATTAATTGAAGAAGTTATTATCGGACAATTTCTGGACGTCAACACATCAAGCAGAAACGACGTGAGTCAGGCTGAAATTTTCCAGAAAACAACTCTTAAAACAGCGGGCTATTCGTTCGCCTGGCCCATGATTATCGGAGCGTCTTTAGTAAAAGATGTTGAGCAGGATAAGTTTTTAAACAAATTTGGATTATATTTGGGAATGGCTTTTCAAATACAAGATGACCTCTTCGACATAATTTATGATGGTACCCAACTTAAGAAAAGTTCATTCAATGATATGGAACAACATCAGCATACAATTTTTACAAATTACATTCTTGATAAAGGCAGAAAAGACCAAAGAGAAATTATTAAAGAACATTGGGGAAAGAAAATTAATTTTAATGACAAAGTTATGCTAAGAAAGGTTTTTAAGGAATCAGGCGCAATTGAATATGGCAAGAGCCTAATAGAAGTAAATCTTAAAAAAGCCAAAAGCATACTTAAAGAAGCTAGTCTTCCCAAAGAGTATAATAAAACATTTTTAGATTTTATTGACTTAATAAGCAGAAGAAGTTATTGATGAATACTTATTATAGACAAAAACAAATAATTGCAAAAGTAAACCGTGAAGGAAAAATAATCGGGAAAATTGACAAGTGGGAGGCCCACCGGAAAGGAATTTTACATAAAGCCCTGACTGTAGCTATTTTTTACAAAGGCAGCTTTATTATTCAGCATAGAAAACATCCCGCGTTTGATGGAGTATTTGATATTACCTCCTCATCCCATCAGCTTTTTAAAAACGGCAAACTGCAAGCTTCGCTTGAAGCAACTTATGACACCCTGAAAAGAGAATGGAATTTATCAAAAGAAGACTTAGTATCCAAACCCAAAAACTTGGGAACTATTTATTATAAATCCAAAGATTCAAAAAGTGAATATACAGAACATGAGATGTGCGATATTTTAATTACAGAGGTAAAAACTTTACCAACGCCAAATTTTGATTTTGCATATGGATTTTCATTGGTAAAAAAAGAGGAAGTGATAAATAAAAAAAGGAGGATTTATCAAGCTCTTGCGCCTTGGGTGAAAAAGGCAATTGCGAATAAGTTGCTTTAACCGTTATCGCTTTGGAGATTGTTTTTTTCTTCTCGTCCCACAAATCTTACCATTCGTCTTTTCAATTCTATTCGAATACGACTCATGGAGCGATTCAGAGGGACTTCGACGCGAGCTTTATCGTTTAGGTGATTGCTTCTTGCGTCTCGCTTTTCCGCCGGTTCCCACTTTTCGTCTTTCTCTTACTCGAGCATCAGTGGTAAGAAATCCTTTTTTTCGTAAAAGACCCTTGTGTTTTTCAGAGTCAATCTTTGCGAGCGCACGCGACATTCCCAAAATTACCGCATCAAGCTGTGAATTCATTCCTCCGCCCGAGACTCTGATAGTAAAAGCAAGTTTATCAGATAATCCAAGCACTTTAAGCGGATCTAAATAATGAAGTTTTTCAAGTTCACTCGGAAAATATTCCTCGATCTTTTTACTGTTTACAATAATATCTCCCTTTTTGAAATCGTAAGTACTTTTTATTTCCTGATATAGCCTTACTCGAGCCGAAGCCTGCTTTCTTCTGCCGATAGTGTATATGTAAGTATTTTTCTTTGAAGATATTTTTTCCTTTATTTCCTCTGACATAATTTTATCCTTTCAGTTTATCAGCGTACGGATGACTTTCGTCTTTGAAGACAAAAAGTCTCTTAAGCATTCTGTCCCTAAGTCTATTCTGAGGAAGCATCCCTCTTACCGCGTGTCTTATAATCTGTGCTGGGTTTGACGTTTTCAATTCTTTAAAAGTTTTTACTTTAAATCCGCCCGGATATCCGGAATGTCTGTAATACTTCTTGTCTGTTTCTTTTTTTCCTGTAACTTTTACATCCTGAGCATTTATGATAACTACATTATCTCCGCAATCAAGATTTCTCACAAAATAAGGCTTATTTTTGCCCATCAAGAGCTGTGCAATTGCAGTGGCCTCTCTGCCTAACACTTTATCTTTGACATTTATCAAATGCCATTCCCGTTTTACCTGTGAAATTTTTGTCGCTTGAGTTGATTTATCCATACTATTTTTTTGCTTTTGCTACTTTCTTTGTTTTTGGTTTGGGTGGCGAAACTTTCTTCGCCGGTGTCTTCTTGGTTTTTGAAACTTTGGCTGATTTCTTAATTTTCTTAGCCGGTTTTTGAATCTTAATTTCAGCTCTCTGAATTGTTTCCACCCATTCCATAACTACCATTGAAGCACTGTCTGAGACTCTATTGCCCAATCTTACTATCCTTGTATAGCCTCCAGACCTATTCTTAAATTGAGGCGCAATTCTGTTAATCATCTTTTCTACGGCCTGCGGCATAAGATGAGCTGATAAAAATCTGCCCGCCTCTTCTTCTCTTTTCTTGGCTTTAGTAACAAGCTTATCAATCTGTCCTTTTATTGATTTGGCCTTGGCTTCTGTAGTCTGAATTTTCTCATCCAAAACCAAAGAAGTCATAAGACTTTTAAAAAGCGATTTCCTTTCGTTTGAGTCTCTTTTAAATCTTCGTCCAAAAACATTTTTCCTCATAATAAAAATCAGTCATCAGTTTTCGGTTTTCTGTTCTCGGATACAGGTCTGTCGGATAGTCTGTCTGTCCGAAAAACTGAAAACTGACCTACGAAAATCTGACAACTGATAACTGAAAACAGATAAACCAGCCTTATTGCGGCAGATCTATTCCTCTGGTTTTAAGTTTTTCTTCAATTATAGATATTGATTTGTTTCCCATGTTTCTCATCGATACTAAGTCACGTCTTGGAGTCGCAAGTAAATCTTCGAAAGTTTCTATTCCGCCATTTCTTAAGCTGTTATATATTCTTGTAGGAAGATCGAGCTCATCCACCGTAAGCTTTAGAATATTGTCCGGAAGAGAAGATGTAGGAATGGCTGCTTCGGAAACAACTGCTGCTTTTGGATTATAAATCTGAGTAAAGTAAGATGACAAAATTCTTCCTGCTTCGTTAATGGCATCTCTTGGCGAGATAGCACCGTTGGTCCAAATTTCAAGAGTAAGTTTGTCCAAATTCGTCTGTCTTCCCACACGCGTTGCAGAGACTTCGTAATTAACTCTTCTTACAGGTGTGAAAATAGCGTCTGTCGGAATGGCTCCTATGGTTGACAATTTCCTCTCTTCTGCAAGGGAGTATCCGAGCCCTTTCTCAACTGTTAGCTCCATATCAAGTTTTGCTTTTTTATCACTTAGGTTTCCTAAGTAATGATCTTTATTTACCAACTCAACATCTTCTGAAAGATCAAGATCTCCGGCTGTAATTTTCTTAGGACCTTTAACTGAAAGCTTTATAGTGCTTAATTCTTTTGAGCTATCAAGAGTAAGATTTAACCCTTTTATATTGAGGAGAAAATCAACAACGTTTTCCTTAAGTCCAGGTACAGTTGAGAACTTGTGTTTAACACCTGTTATTCTGACTGAAGTGACAGCCGCACCCGGTATGGAAGACAGCAATACTCTTCTTAAAGCATTTCCCAAAGTATGACCAAAACCAGGCTCCAGAGGCTCAATTACGAATTTTCCAAAGCCCTTTTCGCTCTTTTCTTCTTTAACTTTTAATATAGGGTCAAGCATAACTTAGTATTTTAACACTAACGTGAATAATATTCAATGATTAATTGCAAATTGAAGGGCACATTCAAATCATCCTTTTTTGGAATTCTTACCAAGACTCCTTCTTCTTTTTTCTTTTTAAGAAAAGACAAAATCTCTGCATCTTTTCCGTCTTCCAAAACTTTGGCTACATTTGCAGATATTTTTATCTTAGATGAAAGAGAAATTGTATCATCTATTTTTACGCAGTAAGAAGGAATGTTCATCTTTTTTCCATTTACCAGTATGTGTCCGTGGGAAACAAGCTGTCTTCCCATAGTTCTTGTCTTTGCAAATCCAAGTCTGTACGTTACATTATCAAGTCTTCTTTCAAGGAGCGACATAAGAATTTCCCCTGTGTCCCCTTTTTGTTTTGATGCTGTATCGATCAAACCTTTAAACTGTTTTTCCAAAAGTCCATATGTGGCTTTTACTTTCTGTTTTTCACGAAGCTGAAGTCCAAACTCAGAAAGCCTTGAGTGTCTTTTTCTTCCATGCTGTCCTGGCGGAATATTAAGTCTTCTTTTAAGACTTGCGGAATTTTTGTCAAGGACATTCATTCCTTCCCGTCTTGCTAATCTATGCTTTGGTCCTGTATATCTTGCCATAATTAAATACTACCAATGCCACCAATAAATACCAATAATCCAATATTTAAATATTTGTAGTATTTGAAATTTGTAGTATTGATATTATTCATTATACTCTCCTCTTCTTCTTAGGTCTTGGCCCATTGTGTGGAATAGGTGTCACATCGGAAATTAGAGAAATTGAAAGTCCTCCGCTTCTTATTGCACGAAGCGCCGAGTCTCTTCCTGAACCCGGACCTTTTACAAAAACATCTACGGTCTTTACTCCCTTTTCAATTGCTTTTCTTACTGCATTTTCTACCGCCACAGTTGCCGCATAGGGAGTGGATTTTCGGGCTCCCTTAAAACCTGCAGCCCCCGATGAGCCCCATGATACAGCGTCACCGCTTCCATTGGTAATAGTTACCAAGGTGTTGTTAAAAGTTGCAGTAATAAAAACTTTTCCGTGTTCTCCTACGGCTACTCCTGCTTTCTTTTTTGATTTGGTTGCTGTTTTTTCTGTTTTCTTAGTTGCCATATTATTAAACTATACCCATTTTAGCCGCTACTTCCTTCTTAATTGCTCCAATGGTAACCCTCTTACCTCTTTTTGTTCTAGCATTGCTTCTTGTTCGCTGTCCTCTAGCTGGGAGGCTCTTTGAGTGTCTCGTGCCTCTATAAGCCCCAACCTCCTTAAGCCTCTTTATATTCGATGCTACTTCCGCACGTAAATCTCCCTCTATTTTATAAGTCTCTAAGACTTTCTGAATTCTTCTTTGTTCTTCTTCCGATAAAGATTTTAGTCTTCTTGAAGCTTCAATGTTTGCTTTTTCCAAAATTTGTACGACATTACTTCTGCCAATTCCATACAAATAGCTCAGTGCTATATCAATTCTTTTTTCTTCCGGTAAATTTATTCCTGAAACTCTCATAGACTCCCTTCGGTCGTAATACTACCAATGCCACCAATAAATACAAATAATCCAATATTTAAATATTTGTAGTATTTGAAATTTGTAGTATTGGTATTATTCATCACTATCCTTGTCTCTGCTTGTGCCTTGGATTTTCGCAAACGACTCGCACCACGCCCTTGCGCTTTATAATCTTACATTTCATGCATCTTGGTTTGACACTTGCTTGTACCTTCATAATAATATATAAAATTAAAAATTAAATAGTAAATATTTTCTTTAATATTTTATTTTCTATATTTAATATTTTATTTATACCTGTATGTTACTCTGCCTTTTGTCTTATCGTATGGCGTCATTTCAATCTTTACTCTGTCTCCGGGCAAAATTTTTATATAATTCATTCTCATTCTTCCTGACAGATGACAAAGAACAACATTTCCGTCCGGAAGCTCTACTCTAAAAAGAGTATTGGGTAAAGCTTCTTTTACTTTACCGTCTATCTCGAACGCTCCCTGATGAACAGTCATAAAAATAAAATTCCTAATTAACCTAATTCTAAATGGTTCTTTTGATGAATCAGGAATTAGAAATTTTCAAGCTTAATTATATCAAAGTTCACGCGCGAGCGCAAGGCTATTTAGTCAAAACCAATGGTCCATTTTCGGTTATCGCAATACTTCTTTCAAATAGCCCTGAAAGGCTTCCATCCCCTGATGAAATGGTCCATCCATCATCATCTTTATAAATCACTTCATCTTTTCCCATATTGTAAATTACCTCAATTGCTATTGTCACACCCTCTGAAAGCTTTGGGGTTTTTTCAAGTTTTTCTGCCAAATATCCCGGTACTTCCGGCTCTTCGTGTAATTCCTTGCCTACTCCGTGTCCTACGAGAGATTTAACTACCGAATAGCCCGCGCCTTCCACAATCCCCTGAATGGTTTTTGAAATATCTCCAACTCTGTTTCCTGCTTTTGCTTTTTTAATCCCTGCGTTCAATGCTTTTTTTCCCGTCTGTAAAAATTTATCAATCTTGGGATTTGTGATTTGTGATTTGGAATTTGAAACGAGAATCGTTTCCGCCATATCGGTATGAAATCCTTTGTAAAAAACTCCGCAATCAATCCCAATAACGTCTCTTTCTTTAAATTTATAATCTGTAGGAATTCCATGAACTACCACGTCATTTGTCGAAACACAAATAGAAAAATTGTATCCCGCAACTTTCTTAAACCCCGGCTCTGCACCGTTTTGCAATATCAATTTCTCAGCGAGCTTGTCAATTTCAAGCTCAGATACTCCCGGTTTTATATTCCCTAGAAGTTCTTTTAATACCTTAGCAAGAATTCTTCCGCCCTCCTGCATTATCTTAATCTCTTCTTTGGTTTTAATATTAATCATATTTATTATATTTCTAATTTTTTCAAAATATCCACCTGTACTTCCTCAATGCTTTTTTCTCCATTCACTTCTTCCAATATTTTTTTACTTTTATAATATTTCAGCACTGGAATTCTGTCTTTATCTTGGTTTATTCTTCTTGCTTCAATAATTTCAGGATTATCGTCCTCGCGGCCTCTTACTTTTCTTCTTTTTCCCATCTCTTCTCTTGAAGTCCATAAATGAATCACCCTATCTATGCTTAGATTGTGTGTCTGAAGATATCTGTTGAAAGTCTCCAAGTCTTCAGCTGTTGCAGGAAAATTATCCAGGATGAATCCTTTTGGCGAGTTATTTAATTTCTCCTCAAGAAACGGAAATTTCAGTTCAATCGGAACATGCTTGCCTTTTAAGCTATAGTTTTCGTGTCCTTCAATGGCTCGGGGGTCTCTTTTCTCATACGCTTCGCGGATTAGAGCTCCCATTGAATAGACAGGTATTTCTAATTTCTTGCCAAGTGATTCCGCTTGAGTCCCTTTGCCTGCAAAAGGTGGTCCAATAAATATTATGTTCATGTATATTATTTTAATTTAAAAAAGGAAGCAAATTCCTGCTTCCCAATTTGGTATCAATATTAAACTTTTAGTTTTCAAGACTCTTTAAGATATCTCTGTGAATCTCATCAATTGATTTTTCACCATTAATTTCTATAAGTAGCCCTTTTTCTCTATAGTAATCGAGAACAGGTTTGGTAAATTTATAAAATGAGTCTATTCTTTGTCTTATTGCTTCAACCGAATCATCAGGTCTTGTTCCGTCGTTTTGACCGGCAAGTCTAACCAAGGCTTCCTCTTCAGGAATATTTATATGTACAACTTTATCAACTCCATTTTCAAATTTTTCAACCTGCTCCACTGTCCTTGGAAAACCATCAATAATATACCCCTTTTTATACTCGGGTCTGCCCAAATAATTTCCTACAACCTGTACGGTAAGGTCGTCCGGCTGAAGTAATCCTGCAGTCATTATAAGCTTAACTTTTCTTCCCAATTCTGTTTTTTCCTTAGCAATTTGTCTGAAGATATGACCTGTGGAAAGATAGGGTAATCCTAATTTATCAGATAGTAAATTTCCCTGTGTTGATTTTCCTGCACCTTGGATTCCTATCAAGACTATTTTCATGCTATTTTGAAAATGATTCGTAATTCTTCATGACAATTTGAGCTTCAATTGCCTTGATTGTCTCAAGAATTACCGAGACAACTATAAGAATTCCAGTCCCTCCCAACGCAAGGTTTTGAACGTTCGTTGCAAATTTCGCAAGAGTAGGAAGAATTGCAACAAGGCCCAAGAATATTGCGCCTGCTAAGGTTATGCGTGTCAGAATATAATTTAAATAACCGGCAGTAGGCGTTCCGGGCCTAATTCCCGGAATAAATCCGCCGTATTTTTGAATTTCTTCTGCAATTTTTTTAGGGTTAAAAACTACTGCGGTATAGAAATAAGTAAATCCAACTACTAAGAAAAAGTAAAAGAAATTATAGAAAAATCCATCAGGATTAAAAATCGCGGCGATAGAAAAAGAAATATTCCTAAGCATTGTGTTTGTTGAGGATGTAAGGTAATTCGCAACAAGTGAGGGCATGAGAATTAGAGAGACTGCAAAAATAATTGGGATAACTCCTGCCTGATTTAGTCGTAATGGTAAGTGAGTAGATTGTCCGCCGTAAATTTTATTTCCTCTTACTCTTTTTGCATAATAGACAGTAATTTGCCTGGTTGCCTCATTTATGAGGACTATTGACGCGATAACTACGACTCCCATTACTACAAAAGTTATTATGTTGGTAATATTTTGGGCATTAAGAGTAGAAACTGTCTGTCCAAAAACTGAGGGCAATCTTCCTACGATTCCGGCAAAAATTAGAAGTGAAATGCCGTTACCCACACCTTTTTCTGTAATAAGTTCTCCGAGCCACATAAGAAGCACTGTTCCTGCCACCATCGTAAGTATGAAAATGGCAAGCTTAAGAGGATCAAGAGTCATAATTATACCTTGGCTTTTAAGAAGTGCATACATTCCTATAGCCTGGACTACTGCAAGAGGAACAGTCAGATATCTCGTATACTGATTTATTTTTTGCCTTCCCTCTTCTCCTTCTTTAGATAACTTTTCAAGCTTCGGGAATACAATCGTGAGAAGCTGGAAAATAATCGAAGAGTTAATGTAAGGATTAAGCCCTAGCGCCATTACGGAAAAATTGGCAAGAGTTCCTCCTGAAAAAATATCCAACAGTCCTAGGAATTGGTTGCTTGCGAAAAGTTCTTTTAACTGCGCTACGTCAACACCGGGAACCGGGATATGAGCAAATATCCTGAAGATTACAAAAATAGCAGCTGTAAAAATAATTTTCTTTCTTACTTCCGGAGTTCTGAAACTATTTCTAAAAATAGTGAATATATTTTTCATTCTATGAAACTTTACCGCCGGCCTTTTGTATCTTTACTGCCGCACTTTTAGACACAGGAACATTTACTGTCAGGGAAACTTTTAGGTCACCGTCTCCTAAGATCTTGACACCATAAATTTTTGCATCGCTTGCGTCTACAATCCTATTTTTTATAAGCGAGTCAATATCTACTATTGTATCTTTTTTAAGAAGATTGAGTACCTTAACATTTAGTATAACAGGGCTGGGTTTAAATACCTTGTTTTTCCCTTTTCCCCGTCTGAAGGGCAATCTTTTTATAAGAGGGAGTGCTCCTCCTTCAAAGAAAAGCGGGATATTTCTTCGGGCTTTTTGTCCCTTAGTACCTCTTCCGGCTGTCTTTCCGCGTCCCGAGCCGTGTCCCTGGCCAAGCCTTCTTTTCTTATTTTTTGAAATCTTAGTAAGTTTATTGAGTGACATATTAAGCAATCTTTCCTCTCTCCTGCAATAACTTGTATCTTCTGGAAAGTCTTGTAAGAGCTTCAAGTGCAGCATAAACATTGCTTGCTTGATTCTTGGTACCCAAAACCTTGGAGGAAATGTTTTCAATTCCCGCCGCAGTTACTACATTCCTCACTGCTCCTCCCGCAATTACTCCGGAACCTCTAGGCGCAGGCTTTAAAATTATTTTTGCAGCTCCTGACTTAAAATCAATTCTAAAAGGAATTGTACCTTTTATAATAGGAACCTCTATTAAATGTTTCTTGGCAACAGAAATACCCTTCTTAATAGCAAGCGCTACGTCCGGGGCTTTTCCAAGTCCTACTCCTACTTTTCCTTTTTTATCTCCCACTACCATCAAAGCAGAAAATCCTATTTTATTTCCTCCTTTTGTTTTCTTAGAAACCCTATTTATCTGAATAATTTTTTCTTCGAAGCCGTCTGAGCTTCTTGGTTCGTATGCCATTAGAATTTCAAGCCTCCCTCTCTTGCGCCTTCGGCGATCGCCTTAACTCTTCCGTGATATGCATATCCGCTTCTGTCAAAAACTACACTTTTAATTTTCTTAGAAACCGCCAATTTTGCCAGCATAAGCCCTAAAGTTTTTGACTTATCAATCTTCTTTGAGCTCTCAGTTTTTTTTGAAGAGGCATCTTCTTTAATTTGTTTTTCAGAAACTCCGACCAAAGTCTTTCCTTTTTCATCATCTATAATCTGGGCATAGATATATTTATTTGATCGAAAAACAGAAAGTCTTGGCCTCTCATTCGTGCCTTTAATTTTTGCCCTTATTCTTTTTCTTCTTTGTAATCTTTTATCTTTCATATTTTTAATATTTTATTTTTAATCTTTAATATTATTTAGCTGCTCCCACAGCCTTTGCAGCCTTGCCTGCTTTTCTTCTGATATATTCTCCTTGATATTTTATCCCTTTTCCTTTGTACGGCTCGGGCGGGCGAATTGCCCTTATCTTGGCAGCTGTATTTCCAACAAGTGCCTTATCAATTCCTGATATTACGATAATATTATCAACCAAAGCAAACTTTATGCCTTCTTCGGGTGATATCTTAACAGGATGGGAAAATCCGATATTAATGGTCAAGTCTTCACCGCTTACCTGAGCCCTATAACCGACTCCCGAAAGCTCAAGCTTTTTTTCAAAACCCTCAGAAACTCCGGTTATCATGTTTGAGATAATTGACCTGGTGAGTCCTAGCATTGCACTTTTGTTCAGAGCTTTTTCTCTCTGAGACAATTTTATCTGCCCTTCTTCAATTTTCACCTCAATGCCATCAGGAATTTTAAAAGCCAAGCTTCCTTTAACTCCGTCAGCTTTTACCTCACCGCTTGCAATAGCAACCGTAACGCCTTCTTTTAACTGAATTGGTTTATTTCCTATTTTTGACATATTGTTATGTTAAATAACAACCCTGAGCGTTAGCCGAAGGGTCGCTACCAGATCTTAAAAAGTATCTCTCCTCCCAGATTTTTCTTTTGCGCTTCGTGTCCTGTCATTATTCCCTTATTGGTTGACAGTACAGTTACATACATTCCCTTTTTTTGATTTTGGATTAAATTTTTTGAACCAGAATATCTTCTTGATGAAGGCTTTGAAATAATCTTCGTATCTGTTATCACAGGAATTCTATTATTGTACTTAATTTTTATTGTCAGCACTTTCCTGCCATCCATAATTTGATCACCAACATCCTCCAGAAACCCTTCTTTTACAAGCACTTTTGCAATTTCTCTTGAGATACGATTGTAAGGCGCAAGCATTTCTTTCCTTCTTGCTCTTGCCGCATTTTTTATTCTGGTTACGAAATCTGAAACAGTATGGTCTATCATATTATTATTTAAAACTTTACCAAGTTGCCTTAAGTACCCCCGGCAATTCTCCTTTACTTGCTCTTTCTCTAAAACATATTCGGCAAAGACCAAATTTTCTCATATAAGCCCTCGATCTTCCGCAAATACTGCACCTATTGGTATGTCTAGTTGTAAATTTTTGTTTTCTATGAAATTTTACTATGTCTGATGTTTTTGCCATAAGTTCACTCCGTTCAAAATCAAATATTAAAAATTGAATATTAAATACTTTTTCAAATTTTGTATTTTTGTTACATATTTTTTATATTTCATATTTTATTTTTTATTTCTCAAAGGGTACTCCGAGTTCTGAGAGAAATGCATGTCCTGTTTTTTTGTCTCCGGCAGTGGTCACAATGCTTATTTCAAATCCCTGTCCCAAAAGTGCTGCGTCCATTCTGCCGACATCAATTTCCGGAAATATATTAAACTCTGTCAGTCCCAAAGTATAATTTCCTGCATCATCAAAACTGTTCTTTTTTACTCCATGAAAATCTCTGAGCCTTGGCAGAACTATTGCAACTAATTTATCAAAAAAATCATACATTCTTTTTCCTCTAAGTGTAACCACAAGACCAATTTTGTCTCCTTCTCTGAGCTTAAATGTTGCAATAGCTTTCTTTGCCGCAGTCACCTTAGGCTTTTGCCCGGTTATTGCAGTCAAAGCACTAGCCACTATTTCTATATTTTTCTTATCAGATATGGCATTTTTGACACCCGAATTTATTACAATCTTTGATAGGTTTGGCGTTGCCATAACATTTTTAATACCTAACTCCTTTTGTAATTTTGGTGAAATTTCTTCTTTAATTTTTTTTCTTAAATCTGCCATGTTAGATTACACCTTTGCATTTTCTGCAAATTCTTTCTTTCTTGTCCCCCGTAATTTTAAATCCTACCCTTGTAGGCAGTTTACATTTCGGACAAATTAGCCTTACATTTGACACAGATAAGGGCTTTGTCAAAGTCTTTATCTCTGACGGCTCTCTTTGAGATCTTGCCTTTAAATGCCGTTTGTAAAGATTTACATTTGGTACAAGTATCATATTTTCTTTTGGCATCACCTTTTCAATTTTTCCGGTCTTTCCCTTATCTTTTCCTCTTACAACTTTTACTTCATCGCCTTTTTTTAGCTTCATATTATAAAACCTCCGGTGCCATGCTGGCAATTTTATTAAAACCTCTGTCTTTTACTTCCCGTGCGATCGGGCCGAAAATTCTTGTTGCTCTCGGATTTTTGTCTTTCATATTATCTATTACTACGGCTGCGTTTTCGGAAAATCTTATATATGAACCGTCTTTTCGCCTTTGTTCTTTTCTTGCTCTGACCAAAACTACCATAACCATCTCGGATGCCTTCACCTGACCATTCGGGGCTGCTTCTTTTATGACACATTTCAAGATATCCCCGGTATATCCGAACTTTCTTTTAGAGCCTCCAAAAACATGAATAACCATAAGTTTTTTTGCTCCCGAATTATCTGCCGATCTTAGCATTGATCTTGGTTGCACCATTATTTGATTACCTCCATTATTTTAAAATATTTATTCTTTGAAATTGGTCTCGTTTCTACGATCTTTACCCTGTCTCCAAGATTTAAGGTCAAACCTGCAGTATCTACTTTATATTTCTTGCTTCTTTTAAGAAGTCTCTTGTAAAGCGGGTGAATCTTTCTTCTTGTAATCTCGACAACCGCAGTATTTTGCATTTTTAAAGATACTACTTTTCCTTCAAATGTTTTTTTCATATTACTTTCCCTCGCCTTCTGCCGGCTTCTCGGCGATTACCAGAGCCAAATCTTTTTCTCTTATCGCTGTTAGAATCATTGCTATTTTCTTCCTCTTCCAGAAAACTTCTTTTGTATTTTTAAGTTTTTTTTGCGAAAGGGCAAGCTTAAGATCAAAAAGCTCATTTCTGCTTTCTTTCAGTAAGCTTTTCAACTCATCAATTGTTTTTGTGAATAATTCTTTCTTTTCTTTTATTTTCATTATCAGTTTTTGTCAACAATAAGTGTTTTGACCGGCAATTTATGCGATGCGAGTCTTAGTGCTTCATGAGCAATTTCTTTTCCGACTCCGCCCATTTCAAAAAGCATTCTTCCCGGTTTTACAGGAGCGACAAATTCCGCAACGTCTCCTTTTCCTCCACCCATTCTTACCTCAGCAGGTTTCTTGGAAATTGGTTTATCAGGAAAAATTCTTATCCAAACTCTTCCTCCTCTTTGAATATGATGAGTTATTGCTCTTCGGGCTGCTTCAATTTGACGGGATGTAATCCAGTGCGTTCCAAGAGATAATAATCCATATTCCCCAAATGCGATTTTATTGCCTCTGTAAGCATTGCCTTTCATTGTTCCTCTTTGTTGTTTTCTATATTTTGCTCTTTTTGGAACTAACATATCTTTAAAATTTCTAAATCTTAATTTCTAATTTCTAATTTTTTTAGGTCAATTAGAGTAATTAGATCAATTAGGTTAATTTTCATACTACTTGTCTCCTCTATTAATCCAAACTTTAACTCCAATGTAGCCCTTTTTTGTTAATGCCGGAACGCTTGCATATACAATATTTTCTCTAATCGTAGAAAGGGGAACTTTTCCCTGCTGAAGCTTTTCCCTTCTTCCGATTTCTGCTCCTCCGATACGTCCTGCAAGAACAATTCTTACTCCCTTAGCGCCCGAGCCCATTACCTTTGTCCCCGTCTGATTCATGACTCTTTTTGCAGGCAACCTTCTTAGGAGCTGATCAGAAATATTTTTTGCGACCAGATACGCATCAAGATTGGGTTCTTTAATAGGCTCCACTCTTATATCAAGCTTTGCCGCATTTTTACCATTTATTTTTGGTAAAATACCCGTAAGGTATTTCCTAAGCTCGTCCATTCCTGTACCCTGACGTCCTATTACCATACCCGGGCGAAGTACAAAAACAGTAAGTTTTATACTATTTATAGAACGCTCTATATCAATACTGGAAACTCCAGCAGGCTCAAGTCTTTTCATAAGAGCTTTTCTTAAGTTGTAATCCTCAAGCATTGTCTCTTTGTATCTCTTGTCATCAAACCATCTGCTCGACCAGTTAAAAACCGGCCCTATTCTTATAAGATTTGGATTAACTTTTTGTCCCATGAGATGCTCCTTTCGTTATTAAGTTTTGAGTTTTGCCTTTTGAGTTTTGAGTTAGATTATCCGCAAGGATAATCTTAATATGTGAGCTTCTTTTTTTGTATGGATGCACTCTTCCTCTAGTTGACGGTCTGTATCTTTTTATAGCAGTGCCTTCCATTATTTCTATACTCTTTAGAAACAACTCTTCTTTCTTCGCTCCTCTATTTACAGCGTTTGCGATTGCGCTTTCCAAAGTCTTTGCTACCGGATTTGAAGCTCTTTTATTCATAAGTGTCAAAGCATCCAAAGATTTACCAAGAGACTTTTGCTTTCTTATCGCATCTGCAACAAGTCTTATTTTTCTTGGCGCTATTCTTACCGATTTTGCTATTGCTATAAATTCCATATTTTTATTTTTTATTTTAAACTATTCGCTATACGCTATGTTTTACTAATCTCTCTTGCCACAACTCTTCCGTGACTTCGGAAAGTTCTCGTTGGTGAAAATTCACCAAGTCTGTGCCCTACCATTCCTTCTGCTATAAGAACGTTGATAAAGTTCTTGCCGTTGTGAACCTGAAAAGTATGTCCGACAAACTCAGGCGGTATCTGACATGCTCTTTTCCATGTTTTAATCGCCGACTTATCGCCGGAAGCTTTCTGCGCTATAACTTTTTTCATTAATTTAGGGTCTATAAACGGCCCCTTTTTGCTACTCCTTGACATAATTAATTACTTATCCTTTCCCAAATAGAAAACACTTTTTCTCTGCCTCGCCCTACTTGCACTGCGGATTCGCCAGACTGAGGATGTTCCTCTGCATAGCGAAACCAAGCTGGTTTATTATTGTTACCAATAAATACTGCCATTGCAGTTTGCATTCTATTGTTATATGCAAATTTACTAAATGAAATACTCAAATTTTTTTCATATCTATAGGTAGAAACGCATCTGAATCTACCAGGAGATTCCTGATCGCCTTCTGCGAACAACCTTACTGACTCTCCTCTGGTATGCTGATTTCTTTCAATTTGTAGGGTCTCTAATCTTATCCCCATTATTTCTTTCTCCTTTGCACTATGTATTTATTTGAGTGCTTTTTCTTATTTCTGGTCTTTCCTACTGCCGGTCTTCCATAAACAGTCTTCGGGCCCGGCATTCCGATACCTGAGCGTCCTTCTCCTCCTCCATGAGGATGGCTTCTTGGATTCTGCGCTACTCCCCGGACTGTAGGTCTAATTCCCATGTGTCTTGCGCGTCCGGCTGAACCTATAATTTCATTCTTCCAATCCGCGTTCCCAAGGCTACCTATTGTAGCATAACCTGTGTCTTTTACCCTTCTAATTTCCTTCGACGGCAATTTCAAATGCGTATACCCTGCTTCATGCGCCGCTACTGCTATACTTGTGCCTGCGGCTCTTGCCATTTGTCCGCCTTTTCCTCGGGTAAGTTCTACGTTATGCACAAAAGTTCCTATTGGAATCTCTGAAAGCGGCAATGCATTTCCGACTTGCAAACCTGCCCCCGGTCCTGCAATTACTACATTATTTAATTTCAAACCTTCAGGAGCCAGAATATATCTCTTGTCTCCATCCTGATATTGAATTAGAGCTATATCAGCGGTCCTATTTGGATCATATTCCAAAGAAACCACTTTTCCTTCTACTCCCATTTTATCTCTCTTGAAATCAATTGTACGGATAAATCTCTTGTGCTGTCCGCCCTGATGCCTTACAACTACTTTTCCTGAGACATCTCTTCCTGAATTTTTTTTCTTTATAGTTTTAAGTCTTTTCATAATTTATCCCGATTCAATCGGGGTTATTTACCAGATGGCAATGCCGGCGTTTCATCTGTACCTGCCGTATCAAACATAGAAATTTTTTGCCCTTCTTTTAATTTTACAGTTGCTTTCTTCCAAGAAGACAAAGCTGTCTCGGTTCTTTTTGTTCCAAATCTTCTCGATTTTCCTTTCACAATAGATGTCGCAATAGAAACCACATCGACTTTAAATTTTTCAGCAACTAACTTTCTTATTCCCTCTTTATCTGCTTTTTTATCCACTCTGAAAGTAAACTTTCCTTTGTTTGCCTCGCTCATCGACTTTTCAGAAATAATTGGTGTCAGGTTAATATCCAGCATTAATTAGCGCCTCCTTTTACAAAATGTTTTTCTATAGCATCTACCGCATCTTTCATAAGGAAAATTGCCTTTGTGTTAAGAATTTCATAAGTATTTACCAAATCAGCTTTTATAATTCTAAGGCCTTCGATATTTCTTGATGCTCTGTAAAGATTCTCAAGTCCGCTTTTTTCCTTATCAGGTGTGACTAAAAGGATATTTCTTTTTTTGGAAACCGTATCTAGTTTTCTGACAACATCTGCCATGAATTTCGTCTTGGGCTCTATTTTCTCAAGCCCTGAAATTATTTTTATTTCTCCATTCTGGTTTTTAAAAGTAAGTGCGGAAAAAAGAGCTGCTTTTCTCATCTTTTGCGGCATCGAAAGGGAGAAGTCGTGTGGTCTTGGCCCATGAGCAACTCCACCGTGGACGAAGATTGGAGCTTTTTTCGAACCATGCCTTGCTCTTCCTGTGCCCTTCTGTCTCCAAGCTTTTTTGGTAGTACCGTGAACCTCTCCTCTTGTTTTGGTCGATGCAGTACCAGATCTCTGATTGGCAAGATATACGCGTACGGCTTGCGCCATAAGCTTGTCATTTACCTTGGCTCCAAAAATCTCTTTGGGAAGTGAGAGTTTTGATACTATTTTTCCCGTCATGCCATAAACATCTGCGTTTAATCCTCCAGTTGTTCTCTTAATTTCTTTAACAACAGGCTTCGAAACTACTGCTTTTGCAGACGCAGCTTTTTTCACCGCTACTTTTTTCACTACTGACTTTTTTGGTGCAGCTGGTTTCTTTATTGCAACTTTTAATGGTTTTTTGGAAACAATCTTTTTAGCCGGCATTTTCTACTTCCTCCTTCTTTTCTTCCTTTGCTTCTTCTTTTTTATTTTCTCCTGAAGTTTGGTTTTGAGAATCGGTCGACCCAGTTTCAAGTGAATCGGAAACCAATTCTGAATCTTCTTTTGTATTATCATCTATCTCTGTCGATTGGTTTCCGCTTAGTGAAGCCTGTTCATTAGTTGGATTTTCAGTACCAGCAGGCTGAACGTCACTTGAAACCTGTGGTTGACCATTCTCTAAAATCTCTTCTGTTTTGGCGTCATCTGAAACGGGTAGGTCTCCAGCGACTTCCACTTCGTCTGTTTTATCTTTAAAAAGCGGAACAAATTTTTTATTTGCTCCGACTTTTTTGACTATTACCATAGTATTTACAGAACCCGGAACTAGACCTTTTATCAAAACTTCATCTTCCGTAACTCCGACTACCACAAGATTTCTTATAGTTACGTTTTCATTCCCCATTCTTCCTGCCATTCTTTTACCTTTATAAACTCTTCCGGGCGTAGTTCCCTGACCGATAGATCCCGGCGCTCTGTGACGATCCGACTGACCGTGGGTTTTGGGACCTCCATGAAATCCATGTCTTTTTACGACTCCTGCATATCCTTTTCCTTTTGAAACTCCAGTAATGTCAATTATGTCTCCTTCTGCCAAGACTTCTGAAGCATTAATCATTGTTCCAATTGACAAATCCGTATCCGCATCAATTCTTACTTCTTTCAAAAAATTAGGGGCTTGTTCTAGAGCCCCTTTTGTGTTGCCGATTACCGATTTGGTAGCGTTTTTCTTAACACCAAATCCGAGTTGAATTGCAGAATACTTATGCTTATCTGCAATTCGGACGTTAGTTACTACGTTTCCTTTAACTAAAATTCTGGTCACAGGAATTCTGGTTCCGTCTTCCAGGAATTTTTGGCTTTGTTCTTTTTTTTGTCCGAGAATTGTATTTAGAGTCATAAAATTGCAAATCCTGAGCGAAGCCGAACGGACAACAAAAAAGCGACCCACCGAGGAGCCGCTTAAATCCGCTCTCGCGAATCTTTAGTCTCTTCTACGTGGTCAAAACTGCCTCCAATCGACTTATCATTAGAATTAAGAGTAATTATATACTGAGGCACGAATAAAAGCAATATGTCAGGAGTTTCTGCTCTTAAAAATAAACTTAGACAAAAGACCCCTAATTTCTCTAAAATCTGCGTCTTTTTCTGTCATAATTCTTTTTATCTCTTCGAACGGAACAGAAGTAGGAAAAGTTACTGTCCATTCTACCTCTCTTCCTTCAAAAAGAACCACTATGGTATCAGCTGTTTTGAAAATTTTGTACTTATTGCCAAATACATCTATTTCTTCTCCATATTTTCCTTTACTCCATAGATCGCTTGGATTTTCTTCTTCCATCACTCTTTTCTGAGTTATTCTCCATCCAAATCCATCTTCCGTTTCGGGGTTTATTTCAATAAAGTCCTGCCCTTCAGAGAAAGGGGTGAAATTACGAGTAGCAAGATAAATAAATAAGTCTAACAATCTATCTTCCGTGGCCTCTTCTATTGCTTCTTCAATTGATTTTCCGTCCTTAATATAGAACTCCAGCAAATGTTTTATTAGATCAGGTTCAAAACCTATAGAAGCAAGTAGCGCTCTTGTTTCATGAGCTTCTGTCTGAGGTACTTCCTTTAATATTTTCTTAAGTAAGTTTTCTGCTTGCTGATAAGCTTGTGCTACTTTCGGATGATTTACATTTGGAAATTTCTTTTCTATCACCAACTCCAGTTCTTCTTCACGAAGTTCTTTATTCATTCGAAGATGATTTGGGTCATCACTGGTTTTTATGTAGTTTAAGAGTATTGGTAGAGCAGCTCTCCAATCTCTCTGGGAGATATCTTCATCCACACTTCTAGATGCAATATTTCTAAGACTTACTAGGGCTTTTGTCCCATCAGTTGGTGAGTAACGGAAAGACGCAAGTCTTCTATATCCTATCACTTCCCAGTCAAATTCTGGCTCAGAGTTTTCTTTAAGCCCGATATGCAGGATATTTTCGGAGGGGAACAATCGTGCAAGTAAAGTAAAACTTCCGTCATTTGCTAAAACCAAAGTCTCTGGAGTATCAATGTTCGAAAAATTAGATGAATTTGTGCCAGGTTCTGCATATTCGTATCTCGTTCTTTGAATTCCAGGATAAGATTCCACAAAAAGAACTCTTCCAATCGCGGGATCTAAATATTCCGAAATTTCCGCTCCTGACAGCTCAGTGTGTGAGCGTTCAAGACCGCTGCCGATCCTTGACCTTTTCCATTCTGATTCGGTTGGACTTGTCATAAACGAGGAAATTCTATCAGTTTTGAGGATAAATTGCAAACTATAGGGCGCCTGCATCTTAATCTCAATATTCACACCAATGAAAATTTTACTTTTTGTGGCCGTTTGTAGGAATTGGAATAATTTTTCTTGAAGCCTCTAGCCGTCCTCTAAAAAGCGCCGTCTCATCCCATTCAAATACAGCGTTTCCTCCATCAGGAGCAATTGCCCATAATTTGAGCTCTGGATCATTTGTTACAAATCTGTAATTTACCGATTTGCCGCGTGCATTTGCCACTTCTGTCATTAATTCTTTTGCATTACTAAATAATCTTCCTGTTGTTCCATTTGGGCTTGCGCCATAATAAAATGAAGTTTCTGCATCAATTTCTTCTCCGTTAGGCTTGAAGTCAACTAAAATATGTTCCCCGTCAATAATTATTTCATACGAAAAGAGGGACTCTTCAAAGGGCTTTTCAACAGTAATACTTTCCCGCAATGCTTCTTCGTTATCAACGATAGCATCTTTTGCAAAACTGTAGATTTCATACAATGGAGATTCTTCTTTCGAGATAGGGGAAATAGAAAACCCAACCTCTGAGGGCGATAAGGGAGGCCGAGCCTCTGTAATTGTAACCACTATATGGGAATTATATCAAACAAAGTCAAGTATATCAAACTATTACATCTTTATCTCAATATTTACACCTGCGGGAAGCTCTAGGTGAGTTAAAGAATCAATTGTTTTTTCTGTCGGAGACATTATATCAATAAGTCTTTTGTGAACTTTTATTTCGAAATGGTCTCGTGCATCTTTATCTATAAATGGGGATTTGTTGACTGCATAAACGCTTCTTTTGGTGGGAAGAGGAATAGGACCTACGACCTTCGCACCAGTTCTAATTGCAGTATCTAAGATCTGCTGGCAACAGAGGTCAATTACTCGGGCATCATAACTTTTTAAACGTACTCGTATTCTACCTTTTGGCATGATAAATAACTAATAACTTAAAGTGCAAAATTAAAAGCTAACTTAAAACTAATATGCTATTTTACAATAGAAGGGAGAATTTAGCAAGAATTATTTATATTTCTCTATTTTTGACAATCCGGTGAGGCTTGTCAGGAGTTTTTGGTACTTTTGTCGGTATAAAAGTATAAAGAGGAATACAGGCTCAAAGCAAATAATTCAAGAAGAAAGAAGCTTAATCTCCTGATATATCTGCTTGAAGAATTGAGGCCGATTCGTCAATAAGAGAATCGCCCTGCTGTGAATCAAATGCCTCATTCATTCTCTCATTAATAATCTGTTCCGGTGATTTGCCCATCATTCTTGGGTCAGAAGCTTTATCAAAAATTATCCCAGCATCATCAGGTGCATTTTTCCATTTCTCCCTGCTTTTTTCTCCAAGACGTGGCTCATTATCCGTGAATACCGAGTGAGGTTTCTGATTGCTTTCTTTGCCCAATGCTCTAGCTTTTGCCTCCACAATCAATTCGGCATGCTCATCGTTCATTGTATAAACAGTTCTTTCAACAGACCTTTCGGTTGTATCATCATGGTCAAAGCCTATCCATCTTTGTTTTAATACTATTAGGAAAGAAACAGGTTCTCCTAGCTTAATCGTAGTTATAAGACCTTGCCCTTCAATCTGCCCACCTGAAACCGTGGCTACGGCACCCTTTTCGCCAAGTATTTCTATAAAAGTCTTCGTCTCTGCATCCGACAATCTAGATTCAACTATTTCAGTCATAATGGGGATATTATACGCGCAAAAGATAAAAAGTCAATAGAAATAAATTGTTCGATTGATGTATTGTTGAATTGTTGAGAAAAAACTAATTGCTAGTGGCTAGTTGCTAATCGCTACTGAAGTTAGGCAAGGATTTTGGTGATTACTCCTGCGCCTACGGTTTTTCCACCCTCACGGACGGCGAACCTTACTCCTTCTTCAAGAGCAATAGGTACGATAAGCTTTACTGTCATTTTGGTTGAATCTCCGGGCATTACCATCTCTACACCTTTTGGAAGTGCAACTTCTGCAGTTACATCTGTGGTTCTGATATAAAACTGTGGTCTGTATCCTGTGAAGAATGGTGTGTGCCGTCCGCCCTCTTCTTTGGTCAAGATATAAACTTCTGCTTCAAACTCTTTGTGGGGAGTAATACTTCCCGGCTTGACTACAACCTGTCCTCTTTCGACATCGTCTTTTTCAATTCCCCGCAAAAGTAAACCGACATTGTCTCCTGCCTGTCCATCATCAAGTTGTTTTCGGAACATTTCTACTCCTGTAACAACAGTTGATTTGGTTGCTTTAATTCCGACGATTTCTACTGTCTCATTTATCTTAACCTTGCCTCGCTCAATTCTTCCTGTTACAACTGTTCCTCTTCCTTTAATTGAAAATACGTCCTCAACAGGCATAAGGAATGGCTTATCAAGCGGTCTCTCTGGTGTTGGAATATCTTTATCTACTGCATCCATAAGAGCCAAAATTTGCTTTTCTGCTTCTGCGTCTCCTTCGAGTGCCTTAAGAGCTGATCCTCTTACTATCGTGACTTTGTCTCCCGGATATTTGTACTTGGTAAGAAGTTCCCGGACTTCCATCTCAACCAGATCAAGAAGTTCTTCGTCGGAAACCATATCGCATTTGTTAAGAAAAACTACAATCGCAGGAACTCCTACCTGATAGGCAAGGAGAATGTGCTCCCGTGTCTGTGGCATAGGTCCGTCAGGAGCAGAAACTACAAGAATTGCACCATCCATCTGAGCGGCACCTGTAATCATGTTTTTTATGTAATCTGCGTGACCCGGAGCATCGATGTGGGCATAATGTCTTTTTTCTGTTTCGTATTCCTGGTGAGAAATATTGATCGTGACCCCTCTTGCTTTTTCCTCAGGAGCATTGTCAATATCTTCGTATTTCTTGGCAGTTGCCAAACCTTTCTTTGCAAGAACGGTAGTAATAGCTGCAGTTAGAGTAGTCTTACCATGATCAACGTGACCAATGGTACCGACGTTTACGTGCGGTTTGTTTCGTTCAAATTTTTTTGATTCTGCCATATTTTATATAAATGCCGAAGGCATCCCTTCGGGATTTTTACAAGAAAAAAATAGACCTTAAAAGACTTAAGGCTAGAAAAGATAATACAATATTTTTGAACCTGCGTCAAGAGGGAATTTTAAAAGTCGGGGCAACAGAAACTATCCCTGTGCCGAAACACGACCTGTAAATGTGGACTTGGCAAGCATCGCTTCCACAATATTTTTCGGAACTTCTTCGTAATGTGAAGGCTCTACATAAGCAGATGCTCTACCCTGAGACATCGATCGAAGTGTTGTAATATAACCTGAAAGTTCGGCAAGCGGCGCCATTGCCAAGATAACAGTTGTCTTTCCTTTTTCTTCAGTCCCTAAAATTTGTGCTCTTTTTGCCGAGAGATCACCTATAACATCTCCCATAAAATCAGACGGGGTCGTAACTTCAACTTTCATAATAGGCTCAAGAAGCGTAAGGTTTGCTTTCTTAGTAGCTGCCTGGAGAGCCTGAGAAGCTGCAATTTTAAAGGCGATTTCTGAAGAATCAACATCATGATAACTGCCATCATAGCAGGTAACAGTCATATCAACCATCGGATATCCAAGAAGAACTCCGTTTTCCATGGTCTCAACTATACCTTTCTCAACTGCTTTTACGAACTCAGCAGGAATTGCTCCTCCTTTTATTGCGTCAACAAATTCATATCCTTCTCCGCGAGGTTTTGGCGTAACCCGAAGGAAACAATGCCCGTATTGTCCGCGTCCTCCCGATTGTTTGATATATTTTCCTTCAGCTTGGGCTTCCTGAGCGATAGTTTCTTTGTATGCAACCTGAGGTGCTCCCACATTTGCCAAAACGCCAAACTCTCTTTTCATTCTATCGACCATAACCTCAAGCTGAAGCTCTCCGACTCCTGAAATTATTGTCTGTCCTGTTTCATGATTGGTCTTGATAACAAATGTCGGATCTTCTTCGGACAATCTTTTCAAAGCCAATCCCAATTTTTCCTGATCGATTTTGGTTTTGGGCTCAATTGCAAGAGAAATAACAGGATCCGGAAATGAAATCTTCTCAAGAATAATAGGATTTTTATCATCTGAAAGCGTATCTCCTGTCACAGTATCTTTAAGACCGACCAAAGCAACTATTTCTCCAGCCTTGGCTTCTTTAAGCTCCACACGGGAATTCGCATGCATAAGTAGAATTCGCCCGACTCTTTCCTGTACATTTTTCGTACTGTTGTAAATGTAGGAACCGGATGTAATTTTTCCGGAATAAACCCTAAAATAAGTAAGTTTTCCTACATGAGGATCAATCTGAATTTTAAATGCAAGACCTGACATTGCTTCCTCAGGCACCAATTTTCTTGCAACTTCTTCTTCTGTTTTTGGATTGATACCCTTAACTTCATCAAGATCTACAGGAGATGGAAGATAATCAATAACAGCATCAAGTAGGGGTTGAACCCCTTTGTTCCTTAGGGAACTTCCTGCGTAAATCGGAACTAATTTATATGCAATGACTGCGCGCCTAAGCGCTGCTCTCAATTCATCAACCGTAGGCTCTTCTCCGCCAAGATATTGCTCCAGAAGCTTGTCATCAGTTTCTGAGATTTTCTCAATAAGTTTATTTCTGTACTCCTCAACTTGCTCCTTCATGTCAGCCGGGATTTCATCCGACTCTTCAAATTTCGCACCTAGGTCATCCGAACCCCAAATGAAAGATTTTCTAGTTAGTAGATCTACAGTTCCTTTAAATGTATTCTCGGCTCCGATTGGCAAAACCATAATCGCTGGATTGGCTCCAAGTCTTTCTTCAATGCTTTTTATAGTCATAAGAAAATCAGCGCCGAGCTTATCCATCTTATTGACAAAACAAATACGCGGAACTTTATATTTATCAGCCTGTCTCCAGACAGTCTCAGACTGCGACTGGACTCCTTCTTCTGCATCAAGTACTGTAATTCCTCCGTCAAGAACACGAAGCGAACGCTCAACTTCTGCGGTAAAATCAACGTGACCGGGAGTATCTATGATATTTATTCGATAACCTTTCCAATAAGTGGTAGTTGCAGCAGAAACAATCGTAATTCCTCTTTCTTTTTCCTGCTCCATCCAGTCCATCTGAGTATTTCCCTCATCAATATCTCCGATTTTGTAGGTTTTCCCGGTGTAAAAAAGGATACGCTCGGTAGTAGTGGTTTTTCCCGCATCAATGTGAGCAATAATACCGATATTTCGGATCTTATCTAGTGTAACTTCTTGTGTCTTCTCAGCCATAATAATAAAAAGAAATCCTAAATCCGAAACACTAAATCCTAAAGTTTAGAATTTAGAGATTAGAACTTAGAATTTATTAAGGTTGAGTATATCATATTTTCCCAGCCTTGACCATAGAGCTATTTCATCCCAAAGATCGTGGCAAAATAATTATCAACAAGATTTTCTTTAATTGACCTTCTGCGAGAAAAATAATCTTTTGACTCATATGTACATATTTTAGGATTATAAATATTTTTTATTCCAAGCTTTTCTAATTCTTCCTCTGCAATTCTCCAAAGATCAATCTCATAATGACATGGTCCGATTGATGGACCTATGCCTACAACTAAATCTTCTGGCCTATTTCCAAAGTTATTTTTCATTTCTTGAATTGTATTCTTGATTATTTTCGAAATATTATGTCTTGATGCATGAATAAGTCCTATCGCTTTATTTTCCGGATCGTAAACAGCAATTGGTAAACAGTCAGCAGTACGAATCAACAAATAAATATCTTTTTCATTCGTAATTACTGCATCCGCTTTTATCGCAGTCTTTGAATTCTCAAGCCCTCTACTTGAATCCCTTGTGGTAACTTTATGAACTTTATTTCTATGTATAGTGCGAAGGGGAACAACGCTTTCAAAAGTAATCTTTTTTGATTGCAGGAATTTTTTTCTATTTACTGCTCCTTCGCCATCTCCTCTTACAAGAGACATATTCCCATCTCTCTTCGTTGACGTTAACAAAACTAATTCCGGAAAATCCTGAAAGTTCATCACGAAAATTATAGCAGATGCTAGAATTCTATTCTTGACAAAATGTACGCAATTGCGTAAAATATTTTTATGAATACAATTTCCGCAACTAATGCCAGAGCAAAGCTTTATGACATCCTCGATGACGTTGATAAGCTTTCCAAAAGAATTGCCATCACAAGTCATGGTAAGACAAAAGCTGTTCTTGTCAACGCCGATGAACTCGACGGTCTTTTAGAAACGCTTGAAATAATGAGTGATAAAAGAGCAATGGCTTCCATTAAAAAAAGCATGGAAGAAATTAAAGAAGGCAAAATTATTCCCCTTGAAGAAGTAATAAAAGATCTCTAATGGCCAAAGTCTACTTCTCTCCGAATTCTCAAAAATTATTTAACAAAATTAAGGATAAAAAGACTAAAAACAAAATTAAAGCTGGAATTTCAAAACTTACTATAAATCCCTATGCCGGAAAAAAACTGGAAGGAGAATTTGAAGGACAATATTCTATCCGAACATGGCCATACAGAATTGTATATTATATCTCAAAAGATAAAAATGTTATAATCACCGACATCGGCCACAGAAAAGAAATATATAGATGAGGTGTCTACCAGCGAAAGTGAGCAAACGCCTTGTTCGCCTCTGCCATGCGGTGCATTACGTCCTTCTTCTTAATCGCCTCTCCCTTATTTTCAATAGCATCCATAAGTTCTGCTGAAAGTTTCTCTGCGAAAGTATGATATTCCTTGCTTGGACGTGAGGCTGCAGCCTGGATAATCCAGCGGATAGAAAGAGACATCTTCCTTTCGCCTCTTACTTCAATAGGCACCTGATAATTTGCCCCTCCGACTCTTCGTGCCTTAACTTCAAGTCTTGGCTCAATAATAGCAACTGCTTTTTCAAAGGTCTCAAGAGGATCTTTCCCTTTTTCTTTGATAAGTTCAAGGGCATCATAGAAAACTTTCTGCGCAATTGTTTTCTTACCATCGCGCATCAGGTTATTGATAAACTTCGCAACTAATTTACTGTTGTAAATTTTATCCGGTTCTAGCTCTCTTTTTTTTGTCTTTTTATGTCTCATGGTTTAGTTATTAGATAATAGATACTAGAAAATTATTCCGCGGGCTGTGCTTCGGGTGCTGGTGCTGCCACTGCCGGCTTTGTTGATCCTCCTCCACCCAAACCTTTCTTCGTACCATACTTGCTTCTTGATGTTTTTCGTCCTTCAACTCCTGCAAGGTCAAATTTCCCTCTTATAATATGGTATTTGACTCCGGGTAAATCCTTGACTCTTCCGCCCTTGACAACTACTATCCCGTGCTCGGAAAGTGAATGTCCGACTCCCTGAATATAAGCTGTAACTTCCATTTTGTTTGAAAGTTTTACACGCGCCACTTTACGAAGCGCTGAATTTGGTTTTCTTGGAGTCATGGTTTTTACAAGAGTTACTACCCCTCTTTTTTGAGGAGCAGCGACCTGAGAATACTTCTGGTCTTTAGCATTAAAAAGTCTTTTCAAGGCCGTAGACTTAGTCTTTTTTATTTTTCTTTTCCTGCCATGTCTGGCAAGCTGTGATAAAGTTGGCATATTTTAAAATTTAAAACTAAAATGTTAAAACTTAAATCTAGTTATTAGTTATTCGTTCTTAGTTTTGAGTTGTTATTATACTTCATTTGCCGGGGCTTGTTCAACTCCGATTTTATCGGAGTCAACTGTCGGGGGAGATTCGGTCTTAAAAACATTTTCTCCTTCAGTAGAAATTAACTCCTCGTCATTACTATTACCTACAGGAATTAGTCTTCCTATAATTACATTTTCTTTAAGCCCCATAAGTCTGTCCTCCTGTCCTTGAAGAACTGCTTCTGTCAGAACTTTAGTTGTTTCCTGGAAGGATGCGGCGGAAAGCCACGAATCAGAAAATAGTGACGACTTGGTAATTCCCAGAAGTATTTGCCTTGCTGTTGCGGGCTCTCCGCCTTGTGACAATACTTCGGCATTAATTTCTTCAAATTTCACTTTGGTGATAAAGTCACCCGGAATTAAAGAAGTATCTCCGACGGTCTCAACAATTACCTTATCAGACATTTTTCGCAGGATTACCTCGAAATGCTTATCATTAATTCCAATTCCCTGAGATTCATAGACTTTCTGCGCTTCAAGAATTATATATCTCTGTGCTTCTACAATTCCTTTAATCTTTAAGATATCTTTCGGATCAAGATATCCTGCGGCAAGCTGAGCCCCTGTAGAAATAGCATCTCCGTCTTTTACCATAAGTTCTGAGGCAAGCGGTATGAAATATTCACGCTCTTCGGGCGGTTTTACTCTTGAATTTTTAACTTTGAGTAGATATCCGTCTTCTGCTTTTTCAATTTCAAGTTTTCCTGAAATATCAGAAACAGGCGAAAGATTCTTCGGTGTTCTCATTTCAAAAAGTTCCTCAACACGCGGAAGTCCTTGCGTAACATCTGACATAACAACTCCTCCAAAATGCCTGACTCTCATAGTAAGCTGAGTTCCCGGCTCTCCGATAGATTGCGCTGCCATTACTCCGACAGGGACTCCATGTTCTACTTTCCTCTTGGTTGAGAAATCCCATCCATAGCACAAAGCGCAAATGCCGTACTCCATTGCGCAAGTAAGAGGAGATCTTGCGTGGATTTCTGCTATTTCATCACGTGTAATAATATCTGCTTTTGCCTCATCTATTACATCTCCTTCTTTAACAAGAATTTTCTTAGTCTTTTTTGAGACTATATTTCCTATTGCAGCTCTTCCTAGGATTCTGTCATAAAACGTTGCAGTCCTATCCGCGTCTTCTCTATAAATAACAATTCCGTTTTTGGTTTCACAATCTTCTCCTCTTATAATTACGTCATGAGACACGTCGACCAATCTTCGTGTAAGATAGCCTGCATTTGCGGTCTTCAAGGCCGAGTCTGTCAAACCTTTTCGAGAACCTCTTGCTGATGCTACGTATTCAAAAATTGAAAGTCCTTCCCGGAAGTTGGACTTAATAGGAAGCTCGACTATTTTTCCCATAGGATCAAGAATAAGTCCTCTCATGGCACTAAGCTGCTTGACCTGCTCTTTACCGGCACGGGCACCTTCTGAGTCAATAATTATTTTAATTGGATTATCTGACTTAAGAGCTGCCCATGTTTTGTCTGCCAAATCATCTGTCACACCAAGCCAAACATTATTCTCAAGCCTTTTTCTTTCCTCATTTGTGACAAGCCCCTGCTGGTATTCTGTTTCAATTTCTTTTATTTTCTCTTCAGCTTCGTCAATCCTTTTTTCTTTTCCTTCGACCATTTTGTTATCAAATACGGAAACGGAAATTCCTGAGATTGTTGAGCCGTAAAATCCGAGAGTTTTTACATTGTCAATCAAAGCTTCTACTTCCAAAGGTGTATAGTTGGCAATTGCGTGAGTAATAATTTTCTTAATTCCTGAGGCTTTTACAGGTTCGTTTATAAATCCTATGGTCTTTGGAAGTTTTTCATTAAACATTATTCTTCCGATAGTTGTCTCAATAATTTCCCCATCAATCCGTACTCTTATAAGCTGTCTGTATTTAATCTTAGAGAGTCCGTGCACAAGAAGAGCTTCCTGAGGAGATTCAAAAACGCTTTCTTCATCTTTTTCAAGATTTTCATCAACACTTGTAAGATAGAAAACTCCCACAGCCATTTCCTTGTTCGGGAGAGTTATCGGGCTTCCGTCTGCTGGCTTTAACAAATTGTGCCTTGGCATCATAAGATTTATCGCCTCTTCCTTAGCCATAGTTGAAAGCGGAATATGGACTGCCATTTGGTCTCCGTCAAAATCAGCATTATATCCTGCACAAACACAAGGGTGAAGACTTATTGCAGCTCCTTCAATTAAAACAGGGAAGAAAGCTTGAATTCCAAGCTTGTGAAGTGTAGGGGCACGGTTGAGTAGAACTGGATGATTCTTCGTAATTTCCTCAAGAATATCAAAAACTTCAGGCGGTCTTTTTTCTATAAATCTTTTTGCCGACTTAATATTTGGGGCGTATCCCCGCAAGATTACCTCACGAAGTACAAATGGCTTAAACATTTCAAGCGCCATCTCCTTAGGAAGTCCGCACTGTGAAAGTGCAAGCTGAGGACCTGCAACAATTACGGAACGTCCTGAATAATCAACTCTTTTTCCTAATAAATTCTGCCTGAAACGTCCCTGCTTTCCCCTAAGCATGTCAGAAAGCGAACGAAGAGGCGAAGAAACAACCTGAGTTGATCTCTGAGACGCATCAATAAGCGCATCAACTGACTCCTGAAGCATTCTTTTTTCGTTTCTCAAGATTATTTCAGGAGCGCCAAGCGAAATTAAGTGTTTCAATCGGTTGTTTCTGTTAATAACTCTTCTGTATAAATCGTTTAAGTCTGACGTCGCAAATCTTCCGCCCGCAAGCTGTACCATAGGCCTAAGATCAGGCGGAAGAACAGGAAGTACGGTTATAATCATGGAAGTCGGAGAAACTCCCGCCTTTCGCATCGACTCGATAAGTCGCAGTCTCTTAATAAGTTTCAAATACTTCTGTCCTTTTGATTTTTCAGCTTCATCGCGGAGTTTTACTATCAAATCTGATAAGTTTAGTCTGTTTAAAAGCTCCAAGATTCCCTCAGCCCCAGTTTTCATGGTAAAGAAAACCGGTATGTCATATTCAAGAATTTTGAAATATTCATCTTCTGAAAGAACTGTCCCAACTTTAAGATTTTTAATTAGCCGAGAAAGTGCATCATAAATTTCGTCAACTTTCTTTTCCTCTCCTGAAAGTCTTTCTGAAAGCGCTGCGATTTTTTGTCTTTCGGTAAGATCGAACTCCTGAAATACTAGCTTTTTTTGTTCTTCTTTCATTTTTCCGGTCTTCAAATCCTTCTTCTTCCCATCAATTTCCTCTTTTATTTTCTTTTCTTCTATGGAAATTTCATTTTTTAATTGTTTTTTTCTTTCATCAATATTTTTGAGGAAATTTGAAAGCGCCTGTTTTTTCTTTTCTTCGTCAATATTTACAACCAGAAACGACGCGTAATAAATTACTGACTCAAGGCTTCTCTGAGACATATCAAGAATTAAGGAAAGGGGAGATGTTGAACCTTTGAAGAACCAGACATGAGAAACTGCCGCAGAAAGATTAATGTGTCCCATTCGCTCCCGCCTTACCCGTGATGTTGTTACCTCAACTCCGCATTTATCACAAACTACACCTCTGTGTCTTATTCTTTTGTATTTTCCGCAATAACATTCCCAATCTTTCGTAGGACCGAAGATTCTTTCGTCGAAAAGTCCGTCTTTCTCAGGACGTAAGGTTCTGTAATTAATAGTCTCTGGTTTTGTAACTTCACCATAAGACCAGTTAAGAATATCTTCTTTGTTTGCCAATACAATTTTTAA
>ERZ1292625.1207-Hain-H41-01um-R1-1207-length-32594-cov-7_pt1 | contig 32594 bp, 50 predicted proteins | sample MGYA00564400_ERZ1292625 | MGnify/ENA primary metagenome ERZ1292625 (study PRJEB36523, sample SAMEA6512639) | groundwater metagenome | collected 2019-01-08 | study: AquaDiva: Metagenomics assemblies of 32 groundwater samples
AAGATCAACACCACGTTTCAGGCAACGGCCAAAGTCATCAATGAACTGATGCCGAACGGCCCAGGCGCAACAGTCGCCATTCGGAAACTGAGTGATGCGCGGATGGCAGCGAATGCCGCTGTCGCGCTCGCGGGTAGCTTCTGATTTGGGATGGACGGCTTTTCGGGGAACCACGAAGCCGTCCAACACCACGTGCAGCGGGTCGCGTCTCCGCTTCAAACTAATCGGCTACGGAAAGCGACTCCGCTGCCACGGATGTTGGGCAGATACCGGGAGGGAATATGTTTAATTTGATTTACGCCGAACTGCTTAATGCGGACGGTATCGTGGATAAGGTCGTATGCTCATCAATGGATGAATTTATCAGCTATCGCAAGCGGGGCTACACAGGCACGCGAGCACACGACCAATCGGCAGATGCGGCTATCGCCGCTGAATGCACTCGTTTTTTTGAACCATCCGGCTTGCCAAACCGCTCGCCTTTTTGGTTTCTCGCACGCCTGCGGGATGGCTCGTACAAAATGGCTTGTGTCATCAAGTCAAACTTGGGCGGATACACTGTTGGCGGCGTCAAATATGCCGACATTCAGGAGTGGGCAAAGGTCGTATAGGTATCTGCCGAACAAAAAGTTGACCGGGGCGCTTTGGCCTCCGGTGCATCGTATGTTAGGCTGCGGCATTGAAAGGGGAAAATGAAAATCAACCCGCAGGTGATTTACACCTGTTCAACATGTCGGCAAGAGTTTTCTTCACGCGAAACTGTAAACAACCATATCGTGACAGCGCATAAAGACGCTGTAGGAATGGATCGAACAATGGAGAAGATCAAATGCGACAACGCGAATTAACCTACGAAGAACGAGCAACCTGGGGCAAATGCCCCGTGTGCCAAGCCGAAGACGGCGAATGGTGCCAAGCCGAAATCGGCTTGCAGTTAGGCCGAAAGGTTGGTGGCGGACGAATGCAAACAGGCGAAGGCGCACATCTTGCCCGCCTCCAAAACGCACCCATTGAGGTGAAACTTGTAGCAGCCTAACATTGTGTTAGGCGTTACCGGTAGATCCGTAATTACGAATTATGCAAATATTAGAGCGAAAACGCGGGCGGAAGCCCGGTTGCAAGATTGTTCTTGAGCGGCTTGTGGCTGGTGGTAAAATCCGCCGTGAGCAACGCGAGCGAGCACAGGCACTAGCGACGCCCTATTACACCGCTGACGATATTTTACGTGCCGCGATTGAGCGTGGACTGCGTGAAATCGAAGCGGAACGTGGCAAATGGATGACACCAGTCGGCAATCCGGCTGATTGGTAAGCAAAACAAGGAAACCTCACCTAATATGAAAAATGAAGCACTCTTCACCGTGCGGATAAATGATGAAATCATCAAACAAAGGGAACAATTGCAGCGCGAACGCGAGCAGGCGCGAACACAAATCTTCGCTCGCAATGCCACGATCCGCGCGCTTGAAACAAGGGCAGCAGGCTATCAGCCACTACAGCGGAAGGGGGAGCTATGACTCCCTGCCCGATCTGCCAACGGCCACGTTACTTCAAGAAAAAGTGCGTGCGCTGTAAGTATTTGAAGATAAAATGCCTGCGGGCACGAAGGAAACTGAAGTTTTGGTTTGAAGGATTTTTTTGGTGAAAATATGACAAAAGCGGAACTCCAAGCCGAAAGGCAAAAACTCAAACCTGAACGCGAGGTGCAAAAGGAAATCCGTGCATGGCTCCGTAGTACCGGACGTCCCTACACAATTTCCGACGCCACGAAAACGCTCAATGTCTACGGCAAGCAAGTGCAACGAATTGTGAGTGGTTGGCCAGATTTAACTACCATTACGGGGACTAACGCCCGGATGTTTTGCATCGAAGTAAAAAAGCCTTATCGGGGACTGCTCTCGCGCGAACAAGCGTTGCGGTTGCGCCAATTGCACGCGCATGGCGTCCTGATTTGTATTGCGCGGAGCCTGGATGATGTGCTGGACGCGGAACGAAATGGAGTGCGCGCCAGTGATTTAGCGGAGATTGCAAAAACCCTGGCAAAGCCCGTGAAAGGCGCGTACAGCTACAAACTGATTGACTCGGAAACAGGATTCTGACTACAACCTTGCCCCACTGCGAGGCCGTATGAAACTGAGAACGGTGGATTTCTTGTATTGTATAGGTAGTTTGTTTTTATTAGCGACCCTCGCCGCTCGTATGGCGATTTAGGGAGACAAAATCATGACTAACTATGATTGTTTATCAACTGAGTTTATTAACACAGGTGCGTCAACCGCGCGCATCGTTGACAACGAGGGACAGTCTGGCTTCGTGGTCAAGCTGGAACATGAATTAAAGACTGACGTGGCGAGTTTTACTTGCGGCGATCTGATTGTCATCTGGGATACTGGCTGCGTTGACCGCTGCCCCGACGAGTTCACGGTTAAGAGGGAATCATGAGCACAGCAAACTGGGATCAACTCAACGAACGACGCGCAGAGCTTATCCACAAGAAGGTGAAAAAGAATATCTCAGCGCAAGAACGTCAGGAACTAGCTAACCTCCAACGGCTCGCTGCCTGTCGCAGACGCTTGCTCGCGCCGCTCCCCATTGAAGAATTAGCAGCAGTGAAAGCTAATCTCGTGCAGAGAGGGATGTGGGCAGGATGATCACTACCATCGTATTGATTAGTTGCGCCCTCCTATGGGCGATCCGAGAACTCATCGTCGGTTGCTGGACTTGGCAGCGACGGCGACATTATCGCCGGTTGAAGCCAGACTGGCCAGAGTCTTAACTGGGGGATTGCGTGGCAGTGTTGAAAGTCGTAGAATGAGAAAACGGCTGACAAGAAGTGTCGAGCTTCATTGCCAGCCTGACATCAATAATCTAATAGGAGATTACTCATGCTAAGCTCAGATATTACACTCACGCCAGAAGAGATTCAACGGTTTCAGTCAAAAATAAAGGGTTCGGACGCTGCTTACTGCTATCGTTCGGGTTCGTTCTGTTGGGAATGGACGGGAGGGAGAACCGGTAATGGGTATGGGGGGTTCAACATGCGCAAAAAAGTGATACCAGTGCATCGTCTAGCCTACTTTCTCCGCTATGGCGCAATCCCGGACGGACTTCACGTCTGCCACCGATGTGACAATCCTATTTGCATAAATCCTGGGCATCTCTGGTTAGGGACGAGCGCGGAGAACATGCGGGATAAATGCGAGAAGGGGCGGCACGATTGTGGACGCGGAGACCGTCATGGTTTTCGCCTGCATCCTGAACGAGTGTCACGCGGCGAACGGCACGGCTCGCGCACGAAGCCGGAATGCACGGCGCGCGGTGAACGCCATGGCTCGCGCACGAAGCCTGAACGAGTGCCGCGCGGAGAACGAAACGGCAACGCAAAACTGAAAGACGCAGACATTCCCGAAATCTTCAAAATGCGGAAGGGCGAAATGACGCAACGGGAAATTGCGGAGGCGTTTTGCGTTGACAAGTCAACTATCAGTGGCATCCTGAGCGGAAAATCCCGGCGTCAACTCTTGAAGTGTTGAAAGGCGATTACCACTGGCTAACGCCCTACTGTTCTGTTAAGATACGTCTGCCCCTCACTCACGCAGCATGATGTATCCTGCTGTGAAAATAGACGCTAGAAATCCTTACCTATGCGGCTAATCACTCCCACGCTCCACCAGCAAATTCACGCTAGTTATGCTCGCCTCAAGAGTCGGTCAAAGGTTGCGACTGAGCTAGGCATCAACCGACACACAGCCGCAAAATGGATACTGATTCCGCTTCAGGCGACTACCGAGTCGCAGCAGCCTAACCGACGCAAGGAAGGCACGTCTACGCTGCGGGAACTGCTACTAGGCGAACGGTTAAGTGTGGCGGAGCTAGTCGAAAAACTCGATGTCGCTCCCAGTACGGTGCGGGAACTGCTCGTGACTGAACCGGGGGTCGAGCGCGACGGGGATAAGTTTTGGATTGAAAAGGCGGTGGAGGTGGAGCCGCTTCGGGAAGCGGTGCAAGCTGATCGTAGTGAACGACGCGCCAAGCTCGACTATGACGGGCTGAAGCGACGTTACGATCACTTGCTTGAGGAACACGACGCCAGCGAGGCACGATTTGCGGCCTTGCTAAAAGTCAAAGAGCGCGTCGAGCCGTTACGCGTCACATTTGACCCAACGCTGAGCAAGGATCAGTCGGTCGCCATCGTGACAGCGAGTGATTGGCATGTAGGAGAGCGCGTTGACCCAAAAACGATTAACGGACTGAATGAATACAACCCCGATATAGCGCAGAGTCGTGCGCGGTTTTTCTTTCAGAACACGCTCAAGTTGGTACGCAAAGAGCGCCAGAACGCAGAGATTGACACGCTGGTATTATGGCTCGGCGGAGACTTCCTGAGTGGGTACATCCATCCAGAACTAGAAGAGTCGAATTATATGTCGCCGACCGAAGAAGTACGTTTTGCGAAATCGCTCTTAATCGGCGGACTAAAGATGCTGAAAGAGGATGGTGAATTCAAGCGTATTCTGGTCCCGACATCGCACGGCAACCACGGACGGACAGTGATGAAGCGCCGCGTCAGCACATCAGCCGCGAATAGTTACGAGTGGATGATGTATTCCGACCTGGCGGACTTATTCAGCGGAGATGAAGTCATTGAGTTTCAGGTTGCTAGTGGATATTTCAATTATCTCAAGATTTACAATAAGGCTCTGCGCTTCTCACATGGAGACAACATCCGCAGTTTAGGCGGAATTTCTGGGTTACTTCATCCAGCCGTCAAATATTTCAGCCGCGCCAACGCGCAGACGTATGCCGACTTCGACACGATTGGGCATTTCCATCAGCGCATTCCCTACAGTGCAGTCTATCGGATCGCTGTCAATGGTTCGCTGATTGGTTTCAATGCGTTCGCGCAATCTATCAGCGCCAGCCCTGAGCCGCCCACTCAAAATTTCCAACTTTTGAATCATAAGCGCGGCTTCACCATCGCCACACAAATAGACTTGGAGGATTAGCAAAATGAAACGACGCAAAGAGCACCTATCATTCGGATATATTGCAACGATTGTACTGGTCTGCTGGCTCATCCTCTGCGGACTGGGCTTTCTCGTAGCGATCACCTTGCTTGATTAGGAGTACCAATGCAGCGGCGCGAATTTCTTCTGAGCATAACGGCAGGGCTGACCGCACGCCGGTCAGGACGTGGCTTTGCGACAATCATTCAGGAAATCAATGATGCCGATAAGCGTTATTCAAGAGTGCAAAAGTTAGTGGTTGAGCGCGCCAAGTTTTTTCATCCGATGAATGACCCAGCAATTAAAGGATGGTTCCGCGAACTATCAAAGCTAAGCAAGAAATTAGGTGATTTATTCGAGGAGCTAAGTGAACTGTGAAAGGACGACTTGTGAAAAAAGTAAAAGTGGTTTTCATCTTATCAGCGGTCGCATTTGCGATACTGCTAACCAGTTTTCGCGCGCCGGTGACTGACGCGCCGAAATCCTGCTGCTCAGTGATGGCGCAGGACAGGCCGAAAGAGAAGGAAGAAGAGCCAAATGCGAATCCGCATCATGAAATGGATCGAGACAACTGCGGGCACTGGCCACAAGGAACAAAGACGCACCCTTGTGAGTGCGCAAAGTGGCGCAAGTGTGACGGGACAGAACCAAAGTCTTGCTGGAATTCCTGCCGAAAAGATGGCTGTAAGTGCAGTTCGCGCTGCGTGTGAGCAATGCGTAAAGAAACCACCGACGCGGAAATTGATGAGTTACTTACCGCCCTCTATACGGCGCAGGAAATCGCTGAGCGCATCGAGGTCGTCGTAACCTGGCTGGAAACTATCACTGAAGTTGAGCGCGAAGCCGACATTCGCGCCAGAAAGGCTATTTTATGAGAACAATTATTTTACTCTTGTTACTAATGATTCCCGTTGTAGCGCAAGAACCTGAAGTCGCGGCGCCGATTTACAAGACGCTGGTGCTGACGCCGGGCCGCGACGATGACAGGAACGGCAGGGATGATGATTGGCGGTCGGCGACGAACGTCCAGGCCAAGCTCTTCGACGTGGGCATTGACACCTGGCTGACGCCGGATTGTGATCGCGTGTGCCCGGCCAATGGCTATGCCTTCACCCGTGATTTCGAGCTGCCGATTACGGAATTCATTGATCTGACCGACATCACGATTGAGTTTTCGCTGGCGTACAATCCGGGTATCACGTTTGCGGACTGTTATGTGAATGGCAACTACCTGGCGCGCGTCTTCAACGCTACCACGAAATCTTTTGTGTTCAGCGGCGCGAAGCAACAGTTTTATCGCTACGGTACGAATCAGCTTGTCGTGGTTTTGAATAATCCGATAGCGAATGGGCAGGTGGCGATGAAATTGGATTACCTACGCCTGACGTACCACCAGATACTTGACCGCAGCGAGGGGCGCATCGTGCGCCCGCGTTTGCGTGATGTGAAGCCGCGCGGCTAAGCTTTGCGCGGCTAAATCACATGGCGGCATTCCTGGTCAAGTTGCTGAATGGCTTCTTTCAGTGTGCCAGTATCACGGCTCATCATCACGTCTCGCAGCCAGATCGTTCTTTCGGAGGGCGTCTTTAAAGCAGTTGGTTTTGGTAATGAAATGTATGACATATTTCTCCTACACGTTAATCCAGAACCGGTTCGCGTCGCGGCGGTTCCAATCATCTAACAACGCATCAAGCGAGCGGTTTGCCATTGTGCGCTTGAAAACGCAACCCATATCCTTGCACTCGATGACCCAGTTCATTTCCCCTCCAACGTATCGGTCATCGCGCACTTTGAAAATATTGGGGGCGTTTCCACAAAACGGGCACGGTTCGCAATTGTCCGAAATTTCTTTTATTGCGGTGTTTGTTAACATCTGTTTTATGCTCATATCAGTTCCTCTTAGGCAGGTTCAATGCCGTACTTACGATCAAGCTCATATTGCGCCTGCGATATTTTTGAAATCCGAATCACATACCGACGAGGGAACGTCGGCAAAGGTTCGAGCGAAGGAATGTATTTTGTAAATGTCATCCCGGTTTCCTCGTGCTGCCACGTCACACGCCGCTCACTATTCGCGGTTGCTTCTTCAAAACCACCGCACTTACAAACGCGCTCTGTGCAAACAAAAGAGTGTTTTGCTTTGTTGTGTCCACACTTGCAAATGTTTTTCATAAGCGTCTCGGTCTCCCGCCCTTGACGCCGTGACTGCCCTGCGCGCGCGCCGTCGCTAAACGCTTCAGTTCGGCTCGATCCATCCGGTCAAATTGCGTGACGAGCGCCAGGATAGCCTCTCGATGCAACGGCATCAAGAACAGGCTGTAATCACTGCCATAAGCGAAGCCAGCGAGCAGCAAGCACGCGCGCCGGGCTGTCACAATTGGATCAGGCGGATCGAGGTCAGGACGCTCCCTGATAATAATCTTCTGCTGACTGACGCCCCATTGCCTGCTCGCCCATTTGCGCACTTGCGCGGCGGTCGAGGCGAGGACGATTGTGCGCGGGGCGAGCCGCGCTGTGCAGGCATCGAAATGTTGTTGGCGCGGGGATGATTTGAGCGCGGGAAGTTGGGTGATTGCTGGTGTCATAATCGGTTTTCTCTTGTGGTTCAGAAAAAGCCCTGTCCGTTAAATTCAGGCGATGGGCAGGGCTTTTGTGTTATTTCATCAACTCGACTGCGGCTGTCAATGCGGCTTCAAGTGCCCCCACATCGCCAGAGCGACGCGCAGATTTAATCTGGCTGTCCAATTGCGTGATTGAGCGATAGCGTCGCTGCATGGCGCGCAACTGCTCAACCTCCCGCGCCAGCAAATCATTATCATGGCGAGCGTGAACCGTTCCCATTTTCAGTTCGTTGGCACGGGCATTATTGCCCACGAAACGCTCCTCCTGGCAGAGCAATTCATATTGCTCATTCCGCCAGAGTTGCCAAGCTAATTGTAACGCGTCCAGATCAGGACGCTGGTTGGTGGGCAACGCGAGATATGCCTGCTGCCGCGCGTTGGCCGCCGCCTCACTGGCAGCTTCACTGGCCGTTGTGTGGGTAATAAATTGCGTGGCTGCCAATTCTGTGGCAAACCGGGCAACCTCGAAAACGCCCGCACGGCGGACGATAAAATCATTTTTTTTGGTCGCTTGGATGTTGTAATTGCTGCTCATATTCTCTCCTCGGTGGTTATACTCGCCTGCCTTATTGCCTGCGATGATGAGAGAATAATCCCACTAGGGTTCTTTGTCAAGAGAAAATAATTCGTCAGGGTTATTTTTTTAGAAACGGTGCAAGTTTGGTGCAAGTTTGGTGCAAGGACAGTGCAAAAACGCAAGATATTGTGCGTTGCAAAGCGTGAGCATGTTGGGACAAGATGATTGCTTTGGGGGCGTGGGTGTGGTAGGATTGAATCGTTGAGAAATCAACTAGGCCTCCTGGCGGGGGCGGAGAACGAAAACTATGTTCTTGAATTCTTCAATTAAGGGCGTGTCGTTGGTATGCAAATACCCGCCAGTAAAGTTTTCCCAACGATGCGCCCTTTCCCTTTTGCCTCGACTATTTTTTAATGGTCGGGGCATTTTTGTTGAGGATATAAAATGCTAGACACTAAATTACCCGCCGCTGAAATTGCTCGCTTGACACCGGAAAAACCAGTAACTGGAAGAGGCTCTGTTCTTATCAATCACGCAATCTTCGTGGAAGATGCGCTTTTGTACTTGGGCGCAAAACCTGGCAAGGATTATACAATTCTTGATCTTATCAAGCTCGCTAACGAGAGTTACTGTACACCTGAAATTGGATGATTATTGAGATGGAGTCCTCACGATGATTACAATCTACACAGACGGCATCTGCGAACCCAACCCAGGCAAGGCAGCTTGGGCCTTTATCGTATTTCGAGATGGTCAAGAAATCCATCGCGCATACGGTGCATTAAATGGAAAGAAAACCAACAATGATGCAGAGTATGTGGCTTTCGGGAAGGCGCTACGGTGGATTCAAGAAAATGCCAGTTACTCACAGGAAGTGGCATTACTATCAGATTCTCAACTCGTACTCCATCAAGTGGCCGGTGACTGGGCTTGCAATAAAGAACACTTGCGACGATATGTAGAGCGTTGTCGAGAACTATTGGCTGATCTGCGTTCCAAGGTTCGATTAACTTACGACTGGGTGTCAGGTGACAGCAACCCCGCCGATGAAATCACGCGCATTGCTTACCGGCAAGATTATGGGATCAACCCTCCCATTCGACACAAGAAAGCAGTTTTCCCCAATTCCTCACTATGAGATTCCATATCAGTTTCTTTAACAGCGTCAATGACAATGCCAGCGATAAAGAATCCATTCCCTTTGTTGAAATGACGTGGGGAAAAGTATGCGCAATCGTTAGCCAGCCTAAAACTTGCAAGAGCAAGGAAGAGGCCGGGCTTTGGAATGGTGCGAAGTTTGGCAGCGTGCGCTATGGCGGCGATGACCCGAAAAATAAAGACTCCCTTCGCCACGTTGGAAATGTGATCGAAAACAATCTGTTATTTTTCGACTATGATGACGGCGAGACATTCGCGGAAGCCATCGCGTATTGGCAAGACATGCAATGTGCTTTCGTTGCCCACACCTCTTTCAGCCACACCCCAGAGCATCATAAATTCCGCGTGATCGTGCCCCTAGCAACGCCCGTACCGACAGCGAAATATAAACCACTGTGGCGTGCGTTGACTGCGCAGGATGAAGTTGAAGGCAAGCAGACGGTTGACCGTTCACCCAGTTCGTCGGCAAGTATCTTTTACGTGCCTGCGCATCCTGCCCACGGCGAATATATTCACTACATTGGCGAAGGTAATTTTCTTGACTGGACATCGCTGGACCTAATGGAACCAGCGCCAACCAAGCCCCCGCCTGCGGATTATCAGCCTGGCGCTACCAGGCCGAAACGTGCCTCGGCCTATCTCACCCCCGTGATGAATAGTTGCCTGGATAAGGTCGCCGGCGCGGCAGCGCGCACGGGCAACATCACGCTACGCAACTACACGATGATTTTGGCGGGCTATCTGCATTATGGCGTGTACACTGAGATTGAAATTGAAGAGCGCATGACGGCAGCCACTGGGGGCTGGACGAAGCACAAGAATATTCAATCAACCATTCGGCGTGCCATTCGGGACGGTAGCGCAAAGCCTCTGTATATTCCAGACAATCCAAATTGGAAGCCTTCTCGTAATGGCGCGAGCGTTCGGGCACCCAGAAACCAACCCTCTCTTGAGACCGAAGAGCATCTGGATTGGGACGAACAAGTTGCCACGATCAATGAGGAGATGGAGGAAGAAACTGCGCCCCTGTTTGATGAAAACGATCTGCATAAATGGACAGACGCAGGGATGATGCTGCGGTTCTTTGAACGGTATGGCAAAAATTTCCGATTCATTCGAGAACGTGAAATGTGGGCAGCTTGGACGGGCGAAGTTTGGGATATGGAAAGCGCGGGCTCTTTGCTGACAAATCGGATTGAGGAGACTTGCAGGTTTTACAACCATCTTGAGACATCCCCATTAGTTGCCGAGCAAGCTGAAATAAAAAGCCGCCTTCCTGCTGATATTGCCACGCTCCCGAAAACTCTCATCACACCTGAAATGGTGCGTGACCTGAAACGCTTAACTGAAATCGAGGCAGCATTAAAAGCAATCCGAGGATTTTTCAAAAAATATGGGGGGAATGCTTGTTCGCGTGGATTAAAAAGCTATGCTTCAGTTTCCATCCAATTTGATAGCTCAATCAACCAGTTTGATAAACTAGACTGGGCCTTGAATTGCCAAAATGGAACCCTTGATTTACAAACGAAGACACTAAGTAATTTTAATCGTGACGACTATTTAACGCAACAACTTAGTGTTGCGTATGAGCCAGCAGCGGAATGTCCGAAATGGATTGCATTCTTAGAGAAAGTGGTGCCCGATCCCGCCATGCGGCTCTATTTGCAGCGTGCCGTAGGCTACACCCTGACCGGTTCCAATCGGGAGCATTGCCTTTTCATTTGCTATGGTAATGGCAGCAACGGCAAAAGCACATTTCTCGAAACCCTCGAATTCATCCTCGCGCCATTTCACACCAAAGCCGCTACAAATACATTTTCCTCTTCTGAATCTATCGCCCTGGCCGAACTTGCCCGGATGCGCAACTCCCGCTTTGTGACAATTTCGGAAAATGAAGAGCAAAGTAAGCTCTCCGAGGGAATCATTAAGACCGCAACCGCTGATAAAGAGATAACAGCGAAAGCTCTTTATCAGAATCCCTTTCAGTACACCCCTAAATTCAAAATCTGGCTTGCCGTTAACCACCGCCCGATCATACGCGGACAAGATGATGGCATTTGGCGACGGCTCACATTGCTGCCTTTTGAAGTAAAAATCACCGATAAGGAAAAGGATAAATTATTAGGCGATACGCTTCGCGCGCAAGAGGCTCCAGGTATCCTCGCTTGGGCGGTTCGTGGCTGTTTGGATTGGCAGGTGAACGGATTAAAATTGCCCGAAGTGATTACACAGAAAATTCAGAGCTACCGCGAGGAGATGGATACCCTCGGACGTTGGATTGAAGATAAATGCGAAACTGATCCGACTTACTCCGATAGTTCTACGGATATGTACGAAAATTATTCCGATTGGGCCAAACGTGCGGGGGAATATGTTCTCACCATGACGATGTGGGGACGCAAAATGGGCGACCGAGGCTATGGCGTCGAAAAAGACCCCCTCACCCGGCGCAAAAATCGAATTGGGATCCAACGAATCTATTCTAAGTCCCCGTAACAGTTCCGAAACAGTTCCGAAACAGTTCCCGGACAGTTTATGTCCTTTAGATTCTTATACTAGGACAGTTCGTAACAGTTTACTCTACACCTTCACACATGAGAGAGAGAAAAGAGGGAAAGCCCGTTTTAAAATTACATGGAGGTAACATATAGGCCAAACTGTTTCGAACTGTCCGGGAATTCCCCTAAAGCGTTTGTTTTCTTATACTAGGACGGTTCGTGAACTATTTCGGCAAACTGTCCCGGATTCGGCTAAATCCCCTCTCTCGCACCATCCTCTGTACCATTCCCGTACACTTTTATCTGTTTCGGCTGCGATGTGTCACTATTTGTGTCACTGTCACCTTTTGAGACAGTGGATACTTAATATCCTAGCCGGAGCACACAGCGGACGCCTAAAAAAGAAGTCCGCATAAAATACATAAAATAAATAAAATAACTGTTGACAGGGATAGATAGCGCGCGTATAGTCGGTTCAAGCTTAATTATGAGCGAAATGATGAGGAGAGAATATGATCGCAAAATACCCTAGCACTTGCCCACTATGCTCCCAGGCGATCGCGCGCGGCGATGAGATCGCGCGCCATAACCGGCGTGACGCGATGTGTCACACTGATTGCCTGCCCGCCGCCTCGCGCAGTGCGAAGGCGGGGTATCGTGTGGAGATCGTCGCGTCGGATTCCGACGACTATCAGGTGGGGCGCACGTGGCAATACGTCCATCGTGGTGTCGCGCAGGCGACGATGGATGCGTTGCTGGCGAATACCGCGCGGAATGGCATCAATTTAGAGATTGAGATCACTGCACTCTAGTTCTCATTCCCACGCGCTACGAGGCTCACCAGTGGCTTCGCAGCGCGTAATCCTAGTCAACCTATGCGCGTTCGATGCTGAGCGCGCCAACAACGAGGAGAGATTATGACAATACGATCTATCACAAACGTGGATGGAACGGCTGGCGAGCAGTTTATTTTTCTCAATCACGTTGAAGCCGTGCCGCTGCTGGCCGCGCGCTGGCAGGGAGAGATTCTTTGCCGGCTCGGCGTTGCTGAGCCGCACGAGTCGCGCGATGATGACCCGTGCTGGACTGCGCGTCCGGTTATCAAGCACATCCCAGCAGGCGTATTGCTCCGTCAGCGATGGGGCATTTAATTTAAGTGCTAATCCCGCGCGTTACGAGGCTCACCAGTGGCTTCGCAGCGCGTAATCCTAGTCAACCTATGCGCGTTCGATGCTGAGCGCGCCAGCAACGAGGAGAGAGAATATGACCACCATCCTGATTGACCTGACCACCAACCGCGCGATCCGGCTCACCAACAAGCGTAATTGCTACCTGCGCGAGATAGATTACCGCTTGGGAATGCATACACAGCGCGTGGCAGATTCGTTGGAGCAGTACCCGGATGTCGAACTTGTCGGCGAGTACAGCGAGGATTCGCCGGAACTCGCGGGGATTTGGTTTGACGACTGGCGGAGAAAGGACACCGCATGACCGATTGGCAACCTATTGAATCCGCACCGCTGGATGGTCAGTACGTCTTTGTGTGGACTGCTGCTAAGTCGCGCCACTGGCGCAGTGATGCCGCGCCTAGCATTTTTGTCGCCGCGTGGGATCGCTATAAGCGGCGCTGGCTAACTTCGACCAGCAATCCCGTGAAAGTTCCTACGCACTGGCGACCGTTATTTGAGCCGCCAACTGACTCGGAATAAATCTCCAATCTGCCCCATCACAGAAAGGATCGCAATGTTGAATTTTTCCACCACAGCAGTTGAATCGCACAATCGCCCGGCAATTATCCTGTTTCTGGTCGTCGCTACACTGTTCTTCGCGTCTGGTTTCCTACTCGGCGCAAGTGAGGGGCGTGAGGAGCGGGTACTCCTCAAGAAACTATTCGCAGCGCAGGAAGCGACGACGGCGGGCGCGTCACCGTGCGCGCCAACGCAGCAAAACTTTCGCTCCGGGATTGCCCTGGACGAGGATAGAAGGAAGGAATTTTGATGACAGAACAAAAAAAGCGTGGCCGCCCGTTCGCGGCTGAAACGCGCACCCCCATCAGCATTTCGCTCAAGCCCGCATTGCTGGCGCAGATAGTGGAGCTACAGCAGCGCGTGGGCTTGGGTAAGCTCTCATTTTCGAGCACAGTCGAATGGATGTTGGAGGAGTTTTTCCGGCAACAGGGAGGGGAAAATGACGCACGATGACGAGCAACGGATGGTGCGCGCGTTGGAGACGATAGCGATGGAGTGCGAGCATCTTTGTGTGGTGCTTTGGTGGCTTATTGTCACGATCATTGCAGCGATGATAGTTTTAGCGATCGCTATGAGGGGATGAAAATGATCTGGTGCGTTTTGTTTGTGGTCTGGGGTGGAATATTTGGCCTAACGTTGGGGGCAATACTTGCTCCGACGCAACGGACGTTAGAGCAAATCTGGGAGTTCGCACTGCTCGTGTGGGCGTGTGTTATGCTTGTTTACGCTATCTATCAGAGAAGTTGACGACGCTCCCAAATAGGCGTATTCTGAAGCTTGAAAGGAGCCTCACGAATGCCAGCAAAACCATCAATTCGCGTCGTCATCGAGGAAACATTCCGTATCACTGACCCCGCAGCCGTTGGACGCAAACTGCGCTCGCTGATCGTCTCACTGGGGAGTGCAGCGGTCGGTGTGGGCGTGCAGTGGGTGGGCGCCTACCTGATGAACGCGCCGCTGGACTGGCGGTTAGCTGTCTGGAATGCTATTGCCGCAGGTGGAGGTGTTGGTGCGGCTCACTACATTGTGCCTCAGCCTGTGGCTGACCACGTGATTGATCTGACGCAGCAGGTGGAGACAGCGCGATTGTCGGCACGCCTGGAAGCGGTCACACATCCGCCGAGCTATATTGCACCGCGTCTTGAGGAAAAGCGATGAAAAATGAAGCGCAATTGAATCAGACGCGGCGCGCTATCAGCAAGCTCGAAGCAGGGCTGGAGGCGCTGAGACGGGACGTGTTACCGTGCAATCCGGCCCGGTTTGCGATGATGGCGGAACCGGTCAAAGACCAAATTCGGGAACTACGCAATGAAATATCAAAAGCCAACGAAATCCCCGCTCAAAATGAAGACAGAACCGAAGCGCACGCCCTACAGCGTGCCGCCACAGCACGAGACGCTTGAGGAGCGGCGCGCCAGAGAGCAGTTCATACGGGATTCGTATGACATCGAGTACAGGATCAGAATCTCGCGGGGGTGGTGAATAAATTATGACATTATTTTTTAAGCTCATCATCGGGCACTACTTTGCCGACTACGTTTTTCAGAACGATTTTATAGCTAAGGCCAAGAACCACAAGTTGCCAATACCCGGTATCCCGTGGTGGCAATTACTTGTCGCACACGCGGCGATTCATGCAGGCGTAGTGTGGTATTTGACGGGGAATGGATATTGCGCTGGGGCGGAATTTCTGTTGCATACGGTAATTGATTATGCGAAGTGCGACGGCAAGATTACTTTCAACCAAGACCAGGTGCTACACGTGCTTTGTAAGATTGGGTATGCAGTTATTTTGTTTGATAAATTATGACTAGAACCTTCACAATCACACTCGCACTACTCATTTTCTTCCTGGCTGTTAGCGCGCCGAGTTGCCAACCAAAACCGAAAGAGCCGGTCAAGCCCAATCAACTTATTGTTCTGGCGCAGACCTCGGCGGTCATCCCAATCGGCATCGAAACGCTCAACGAGATTGTCACGATCCGCGCGCGGTACGGCTTCGATGCCAAGCGCGCACATACGTTGATTCAGGCGACTGATAGAGTGCTAAGCATTGTAGATAATACGCGGGCGGAGTTCGCGGCGGGCAGGTGGGATCAGGCGACGGTGCGCCGGGTGCTAAAACTCGCAGCAGAGGAATTCAAGCAGGCGGTGTCGGCCGGCGCAGGGCCGATGAATGCGCAGACACGCGCTGAATGGATCGCCTGGACGACGGCCATCATCGCGGCGATTGAGTCTGCGTATGAGTTGGCGGAAGTGCTGAAGCCACTGCCAGCAACGATTCAGGGGCACGACGGACAGCGACCACCAGCGGGGATAACAGCGACGGAGATTAGCGAGATTGTGGCGATTAGTATCCCGGCTTCGATTAAAGTGATAGGGATATATCGGCAGCAGGATATTTCTGCGTTATGGGCGAAGGGTGAGGTGGAATCGGCTGCGTGTCATCGGCAAAATAAGCAGCGGTTGGCGGAACTGAGTAGCGTCCCAACCGTGCTGCCGAAGAAGAAAGGAAAGTGAGTGGAAGAACCATTGAACGAGCTTTTTGAAACGATTGGAACGGCGCCACTAGCGGCTGTCCGTGTGATGGATCAGCAGTACTCGCCCGTCGCAGGCTATGCACAAAGCAATCCAGGCGGACTAGATTTTTCGCAATGGAAGGTATTAGGGAATGGTGTCTTTCAACCGTGCGGCCCCACGTGTGAAACGTTACCGAGTGGCATGTACAAGCCGGACACGGACAGTTACGGCAATCCGCTCGTAAACCGAATAGATGTGCGGACAGACGACTTAATGCGGCTTCCTGATACGGCAGGCGATCAGGTGATTGATGCTATCCACAGGTTTTGGCAAGAACGTGAAGTTGTGGAGCAACGGGGGTATTTATTCAAGCGCGGTATTTTGCTATGGGGTTCGCCAGGTACGGGCAAGACCTCAGTGATTCAGATTCTAGCGGCGGATTTAATACAACAGGGGGGCATCGTGTTACATGGCACAAACCCGGAAATAACCGAGCGGGTGATGCAGGCGCTGCGCAGGGTTGAGCCAAGACGACCACTAATAGTGTTGCTTGAGGATGTGGATGAGCTTTGTTCCATTTATGGAGAGGCGCGACTGTTGGCATTACTGGACGGCGAAACGCAGACAGATAACGTGGTTTTCATCGCCTCGACAAATTACCCGGAGCGGTTGGACAAGCGATTTATCAATCGTCCAGGCAGATTTGATGAAATCATTAAAGTGGGGATGCCGAATGCAGGCGCGCGTGAAATGTACTTGCGGTCAAAACTCAGTTCCCCTGAATTAGAATTACTTGGGGTATCGAAGATGGTTAGGGACACGGAAGGATTTAGTATCGCGCATTTGCGCGAATTGATTTACGCGGTGTTTTGCGATAAGCGGGACTACGCCGTGACTTTAGCCCGGCTGAAGGGGATGGCGCGCGTGCCGAAAAGCGCGCAAAATGGGGAACTTGGCTTTGGTGCCAAAGCGAAATAATAAGCAGTGATTGGCAGAACTGAGATGAAAGACCTATTTGCTATATTTACAGTAAGCGAGATTGTGATAGACGTCTTGCTAGGGGCGATAGCAGGCGTGGTGGTGTATTTTTTCTTGCGGGTTTCGTAAGTTCTCTCTCCTCCATTGATGCCCCGCCTGACCTCACAGTTAGGTGGGGATTTTTTGGGCTAATCCATGAGTAAAAAGAAGCGTCGGAGAGAACTAAATCACTTATTACAAGCTGCGAAGTGCGTCTGCGGGCACGCCCATATTTTCTCGCCTGGACCCTGCGGATGCCCCCAATTTATTACCACTGATCCCCGCGTAAATGAGTGGTTACAAGAAAAATGCGAGATCAAGGGCGAAGCAATTATTCGTGTCCCCGAACTTGGCAAACTCTTGACTTTAACTTAGGCGGGGATTTTTAGTAATTATGAGAATAGAAAGAACGTCATTATGCACGATGAGGTAATTAAGGAACTGGAAAAAGCATTAGCCGCCGCGCGGCGTAAAAATCTTGACCGTCGTTACGAGTTTGAAAATTTAGGCGTGCGCGTTGACCGAATTGAAGACAATCTGCATCCCACAGGTGAATTATTTATGCACGTATGCGAGGGGTTGCTGCGGCGAGTGGAGAGGTTAGAGAGAAAACTGGGGATGACGAGTGAGTAAACCCGTTGCGTCCTAAAATTTAGTGTGTTATCTTTCCTGTTGTGATCGTTACGCTTTGCTCGTGACATCCAGTCACTGACGCTCCGTCCTCTCGAACTGAGTGGACGCTAATCCCTTATCACACTAATGTCAAAAAAACGGATTCGTTATCAAATTCGGCTGCACGGAGAGTGCCGGAATGTGCGCGCACCGTGGGCGCAGATACAACTTGAACTCAAGCGGTTAGTTTGGGATCGCGGGGTCTTAAAACCAGCGCCAGGCTATCGCGTCGTGCCACAGGGGGCGGGGGAGGCGTTGCTATACGCGCCCACGGGTGATTACTGGGATATAAAATTCACGCAAAATTGCATTTCGCCTATTTATCAAATGGGCAACTTTGCGACGGGTGAGTCTGATTTTACGGACTATGCACTCGCTATGCCACTCACCTAATGGAACCGAAGAAACAACCCGTCCGCCGCCCTTATAAAGTAAATGGGAAGCTGCCCGTCAGCCCGAAAGTGTCGCGCGCGATTGAGTTGATCCCGGAGACAGGATCGTTACCGAAAGCGGCAGCTAAAGCAGGCGTGAGTGTCAGTAATTTGCGCAAGGTGCTACGAAACAACCTGCACGCGAAGAGCTATTTGGAGCGGTATTTAGTGCAGGAGGGAATTCGAGAAGCTGAGCATTTACGGGGGTTGCTGGATGTGAACGCGACGATGTTATTTTCGGCGGATCGGGCGATGATGTCAAAAGTGCATGAGGGCGAGTTTGAAATTTCCGAGCGCACCGCATTGCCTCTCCAGGTCGCGGTGCAGTCAATTAAAATAGGGAGCGAGTTGTTAGGTCAGCACGCGGAATTGTCGGGAGCGAAGGTGCAGGCGGCAGTGAATCCGCTGGATCGGGTGCCACGGGAAGAGAAAATAGAGATTATCGTGGCGGAGTTGGTAGCTGAGGGGCGCGCCGAGGATTCAGCCTATCGGATTGCTGAGTATCAGATGGAGTTAGAGGAGCGGCGACTCACATCGAACTTGGCGCAGTGATGTTGACGGAAGAGGAGATAGCGGTAGCGCGTTGGCGTGCGCTCCAAACTGAAGCGGCAAGTGGCGGAGGATTTTCACCTCAGCGACTTGCGCAGTTAGAGGCAGCACCAGCGGCTTGGCTGAAAGCCTTCTATCCTGAACTTTACGACCGCCCATTTACGCAGAGTCAATTAGAGTTTTTTGAACACGTTGAGAAGGTGCAGCCAAATGAGTATTTTGAGCCGGTTTGCTTGTGCGACCCGCGTGGTTTAGGGAAATCCACGGTCACGGAGGGCGCAGGCGTATATCTGTTCGCTACTGCGCGTCGCTCCTATTGGCTCATCACAAGTGAGACCGATACGCAGGCGATGAAGCACCAAGCGTCGGTGAAAAAGATGCTGGAATCGCCTCTGTTATTGGCGAATTATCCGCATTTGAAGGCGAAGGTGCAGAGTGTGCGAGCGGCATTGGAGGGATGGTCGGCAGAGCGACTGATATGTGAGAGCGGGCAGCAAGTAGAGTTCTCTTCGCTCCTCGGCAAAATGCGCGGGTTTAAGAGTGCAGAGGGGAAGCGTCCTGACTTATGGACGCCGGATGATATAGATAATCCTTCGGAATCGCCAGAAATGACGACGAAAAAGCGCGAGATTATGCGCTTGGATTTCTTGCCAGCGTTAGCCAAGAACAAAGAGGGTGAGTTGCTAGGTTCGGTGATTTGGCCGCAAAATCTGATTCATCGTAATTCGATTATGCGCCAGGTGTTAGATTACACGGCGGATATGCTGAATGACCGGCATTTCATTGGGCCGAACCCGTTGATGAAGTTTTATGAGGCTGAGCGCATCACGCTTCCGAACGGTAAGCCGAAGTGGATCATCACTGACGGGCAACCATTTGATCCTGCCACTTCGCTAAAATACTGCGAGCAGTTATTGAATCAGTTGGGTAAGGTCGGGTTTGATCGGGAATGTCAGCAATCAGTTGACATCGTGGACGATGAGAAGGACTTCCGGGAATGGAATGAGGTTTTCCACGTTTGCACGGTTGATGAAGTGATTGAGGGTTTCAAGCGGCAGGGGGCAGAGTTGCCGCAGGGGAGATGGCCGGAACGGTGGGAAGTGGGAGATGGACTTGACTGGGGGTGCCTGACATTAGATACAGAGATATTAACAAAAGACGGGTGGAAGCTTCATTCAAAATTAGAGAGAGGGGAGATGGTTGCGTCTTATGATTGGCAGGAAAGCCGTGAAATAGTATGGACACCCCTTCTTGCTAAAGTCTATAAAGAGGATCAGCCACTGGTTGAAATGACGCGAAAGTCATTCCGTTTTGTTTGCACGCCTGACCACGCTTGGATAGTAAGACGAAAAAAACATAAGGGAATGAAGGTGGATACGTCGAGGCGACAACCGCTGAACGAGATTCCACGGACTGGCGCGTCGCTGGTGATTGCCGCTGAATGTAGAGCGCGGGGGGAAATCAAGTGTACACCTGCAATGGCGGCAGTTCTTGGTTGGATTGTTACAGATGGCTGGATTCAGAAGACTTCCGCGATTATTTGTCAGAAAAACTATCCCGAAGCTGTAATTAAAGCCCTCGATGAAGCTGGTCTTGCTTGGAAAGAGATTAAGCCTAATAAACAGAACGTTCGACTCTTTTACATCTGCAAGGCATCGTTAGACAAAATCAAGCACGCGACGGGGTTCAAGGATAAAATGTCATTGGCGGGGATTGCCACTCGGATTTCGCCGGCAGCACGCACCGCAATGTTAGAAGCGATGCTACTGGCTGAGGGAACGAATGGCGGGACTTCGCGCAAGTTTATTTTTTGTCAGAAGGCCGGTCACGTTAGTGATGCTTTCCAGATACTTGCTTCGCTTAATGGGATTCGGCTGGGCGTTCAGCGGGAACATGAAAGCCAGTGGGGAACTTCCAAGAGAATTCCTGTCTTGCGGTTCCAGCATTTAGATTATCCGAGGATAACGCCCCTGGAAGGCAGACATTCTGTCTGGTGTCCAAGTGTGGCCGAAGGGAGCGTGATTGCCCGTTATCAAGGACAAGTTACGATTACAGGGAACACAACCCCCAAACATCCCTCTGCCTACATCGCATTTACGCGACCAGACCAGCGGTATCCGTTTGATGACGTATATTTGGGGATTATCGAGCGATGCTTGCCGGAATTCCCGGCTGAAGTTGGCAAGCCGCACAAGTTAGTGAGTCCGGGACGTGTTGCGAGGGCGATAAAGCACGCGTGGGCAGCCATCAAACTGGTGCAGTCGCCTAAGATGTCGCGGATGTCACACGAAGCGAGTGCGGCGCTGAACGCGTTTCTGCTCGACCTGAATGAAAAGGATAAGGTGTTTTTTGCGAAGTGGAAAGCGCAGCGCGGGAGCGGCGTGCCATCAATGCAAAACTTGATGGAGATTGATTATGGGCGTCCGCACCCATTCCGACTCTATCCGCCAGGGCATCCGCAAGCGGGACAGCCATTGATGGGCTACACGAGATTTATTCTTGTCGTAGCGAAAGGGCAGGGCGAGCTATACACGGATCAGGCAGGAATTGTACGGGTGAAAGGCGCGAAAGATCATCACGGCTTTGCGCGCTTGCGGTTTGAAATCCCCCTTTATTCGCACAAAAACACGGAATCGAAGAAGATTAACGATGATGCTTGTGACGCGGCACGTGGAATACTTGCAGATTTCTTTCTGAAGTCACGCGCGAAAACAACCCAAGAGCAAGTGGAAGACCAGATGCCCACCGCGTGGCGCGCTGCCGCGATATCTGCGCTTCCGTATGATCAACAACAGCGCGTCTACGATGCGCGGGAAGAAGATTTCGAGGCAGCGAAAGCGCAAGTCCTTAACAAACGCCGCCCGGCGACAGATCGCAGTGATTTGTGGGAAGAGGGCGGACTGGGAGATATATGAGCGAGCCAATTTATCACGATTTCCACACCTATCGCACCATCGCGCGGGCGGCGTTGACGTCTGCGGTGTTTGATGCCTTGCAGCAATGGCAACAGGAGGACGCGGTAGCAGACGCCAAGCGCGCCCATTTGGAAGTGCATGCGGGATTTATTCGGGATAGTGAGCTAACGCCTAAGCAATTGGCATTTCGCCAGGCATACCAAGCGTTTGCGCAGCCTGCGCCAGTCCCCGTGAAGTTGAAAAACGATGCCACGCCAGTAACGCTTGGGAGTGAAGCGCCCAAGAAGAAGAAATCTTAATCCGCAATCATATCTGAGGAACTAATATGGCAATCACTATTGCAGCAGACACTTTGGGTTACAATTACCCTAACGGGGAATATCATCAAGGTCCGTACAAGTTCACGCCGGTGGCCGTCACGTTTGACAGCAGTTACCCGACAGGGGGCGAAACGGTGCGCGTAGATGGCTCGCCGATTTCCGCGCGCGAGCGCATCGTGGGATTCATTCCCACAGGGGCATTAGATGCCGCGAGTGCGGCGTACATCCCGTATTACATCCCGTCGACAGAAAAGCTATTACTGATGGTGGGCGCTGCCGGTGTTAATGTAGAAGTCACAAACGCGACGGATTTAAGCGCGATAATTTTGTACGGGATGCTCGTTAGCTGGGGTTAGAAAACAAAGCACGAATTAACAAGAAAGAGGTGATCCAATGGCACTTTTACATGAAGATTTACGCAACTTGATACCAGTCGGGCTTTCCAGCGCCAATCACATGTTCGATTTGGGCGTGGCCGATGCCGGATATGCTTCCGCGACCACGCTGGCACTCTGGCAGGCCGTAAATACGGCGCGGCAGAATAACGCTGCGGTTCACGAGACTGACAGGGCCGCGTTTGAGATTGCCAACCGCACGGTGGCCACGATGAACGCAATCGGCGCGTTCACAACGACGGAAATGGCGGCGGCGAATACGCAAGCCCTTACGCAAGCAGGGTTTACGGATAATGAGCCGAGCTTATCTGCTACCTATCGCGGCTCACGCGGATTGGAGTAGGAGGGAATTCTTGTGTGTGCGCAATTCACAGCGAATGATCGAAGTTTGCCGCCTGCCTATCGGGGCGGGTGGGTGAGTCGGTAGATGCTCTTTCTGGTTGGACTCCTGCTATTTTGCCTGCTTTCGCTGGCGTGTGGGAGCTTGTGGTTCTTGTACAAGGACAGGGAAGCCTGGCGCACATTGCACAACGACTTGTTAGCTTCTTCCCGCCAACGGGAGCAGGAACTTTTCGACTCATTGCTGAAATCCAAAGGGATTAAGCCGTTAGTAGCTAAGCCGAAAGTGGAAGAGGTTGAGAGTCGCACGGTGTTTGAGCCGGAAGATTTCGCCGACTATGAGGATAGATTACAGGAACGGGTGGAATATGGTGTGATGACGGAAGAGCATAAGCGGCAAATGTTGGTTGAGGCTCGGATGGGGCATCGGACGAAGGAACAATTGGACTTGGATTTATGGGCGAATCCAGTAGCAAAGTATACTGGCAGTGAGAACGACGTATTTTAGACCAACAAACTACACCAGAAGAGCAGAATTACGCGCCCATCGCTGACTTAGAGAAACTGCGTAAAGTCCCGCCAACACGCAAAATCTCATTCTTGGAAGTCGTCCGGGAACTACGCACAGAGATGCGCCGTGAGAAAGAATCGCCGGAGTGGATTGCGCGGTTAATGGCGAGTCAGAAAAACGAGTTCTACTACAAAGGCTACCAGCGGCTCCGCAAGTCAGAATTCTCGAACAGTTACCGCCCCCAAGAAAACAAGCCGATTAACTACACGCTCAATGAATTCGCCTTTTGGGTCAATGTGAACGTGGCGAAGTGGCTCAACAGTCGCGTTGATTATCGCGTCCACGGCATTAGTGATAACGAGGACGCCGAATCCAGCGCCCAGAAGTTGCTTCGCATCGGGCAGCATTACGATGACCGGGATTGGACGCGGTCAGAAGTGATTCGGGCGGCGAAAGCGGCACAGTTTGAAGGGCATTTGGTGGCGTATGTGTATCACGACCCGACGTATGCCGACCGCAAAGCCTATCGCCCAGTAATGGAGCGGCGCAAGGTGAAATTGGGCGAGGATGCGTATCGCTGTGCGCAATGCGGCAGCGTTGGTGAGTACAAAGGCACAGATACAAAGTGCGCCGAGTGCGGATCGGATCAATTAGCGGTGACGGAAGTGCCGGAGTACGAGCAGGACTACGAAACAGGTGAGACGGAAATCAAATGCGGTGATGTTTGTCATCAGTTGATTTCGATTTACAACCTGAGTTGGAAAGCCAGATTAGGCTTAAAAAAGTCTGATGTAGTGCTCTGGGAAGCCGAGCACACGCGGCAGGAATTAGAATCCACCTACGAAGGGATAGACATCCCGGCATCGAATGTCTCTGATCGTGGGTTGCAGGCTAAGGACGCCTTGAATAGCGCGGGGCAGCAAGCGCGTGATTACAAGTCAAAATACGTGTTGTCGCGGATGTGGGTTGATCCGTGTCGCTACAAGAATGACGAGTTGAAAGAAGCGGTCAAGCATCGTACGGGTGAGTTCCCGTCCGGCACGAAGCTCCTTGAAGCGTTTCCCAAAGGGTTTCACGTTATAATGATTGGCGATGCGATTGTTGACTTGTATCCAGCGGTCAAGAATGATGATTTGGTGATGATGGAGTATCAGTCGTCGGGGAACGGCTTAGCGCACGGTATTGATGACATGTGCGAGCCGCAGCGGTTGATGAATACGGGGACAAGTCTGATAAACGTGTGGATGAGGCATAGTGCCGCCCCGCCATTGACGTATGTGAACGGCGTGGTTGATCCGGGTGACTTGAGCGGTGATTTGACGAAGCCAATCCCGATTGAAGGCGCTAATCTGGCGTTATACGAGGGCGTGACGGCTGAGAATGCCATCATGTATCGGCAAGGACAGGTACTTCCGCCGCAGATTTTCGGTTATCTTGACCGTTTACGCGCGGCGATACAGTTCGCTGCGAGTGCCACAGAGTTCAGCGAAGGACTGCCGAACGTCAACAATGACACATTAGGCGGCGCACGGATCGCGCAAGGGCTGGCGCAAAGCATATCGAGCATTCCACTGGCGCAATTTGCGGATTTCCGGGCAGAAATCATCAAATTGAAGCTCAAAAAGTTCAAAGAATGGTGTTGGGATGAGCGATATATCCAATTCGCAGGGCAATATGGGATTTTGGAAGGCGAATATCTCAAGAATGCGGACATCCCAGAGACGTTTGAGTTTGAAACGGTGCCGAATAGTTGGTTGCCGCGCTTGCCAGAGCAAAAACAGCAAAATATTCAGGCCTTGCTGACTGTGACGCAGGGCTGGGCTGGATTTGCGGTGATGCCGCCCTCGTTGCAGGCTGAGTTGTGCGAAATCTATGATGTGCGCCTGAATGAAAACAGTTATCCGGCAGCCATTCGCACGGTACGGATGCGGATCAAGCAAGCGATAGCGAATTTGCCGACATTGGCGCAAGCGGCGCAGATTGTGGATAGTTTAGGCATCCCACCACCTGTGAAAACGGAAGTTGACCCAATGACGGGCGCGATGATGCAAACCGAAGTGACGCCAGGACAAGTCTTGTTTCAAATGATGGAGCCACCATTTAACCCGCGCGAAGATGGGCACGCAATGGCGGCTGAATATTTGAGTAGGTGGCTTTGCACGGATGAAGGGATGCAATCGCCACCTGAGATTAGAGACCCGAACACTGGGTTCATCGCAGCGTTGCAAGATGCGTGCATCGAAGCCGAAGTATTACAACAGCAGGTACGTGGCAGCGTGGCAGTGGCAGGGCAACCGCCCATGCCGGTTGAGCAGGCGGGAAGTAATCAGGCGCCGAAGCCACAACCAGGGGCGATGGCGGCTCCGGTAGGAGGGTGATGAGCGATAAGAGATTCCTCGCGCTCCTCCAAGTATTTTACCAGGGCATCAATGCCATCTCAGCAGGGTTGAAGCGGTTGATTGATGAAGTGAAAGCGGAAACGAAATGAATTATTTAGAAAAGATATTACCTCTGGCATTCCCTTCTCGCTGGCTTCCTGCGAAAAAAGGGGAATCCCATGTTCTGAAAGAACAGCGAATTAACGTTCTAAAAGGGCGAGGGGTGCGCGTTATCCCCTCGGTGGTGTACGACTTTGAGCAGGCGGTTTCATTCATAAGTGCATTATTGGAGCAATTGCCACGTGATGCCACGCTGCGTGATCCAAGCGAAAAATGCCTGTGCGCAGTCGAAGGCTTCCCTGATGGCGTTGGCTACTATAGTCATTACATCGTATTTATCAGCAGCGAATGGGATGCCATCGAAACAGGTGGAGCATACCCACCCTTTGAGTTAAAGTAGTTTTGCTATTTAGCAGTCTAACAAGTTAAGGCGCGTTCCTCTTCGGAAGCACGCGAACAACCACTTTTAGCCCGCGATGACGACTTTGAGCCACACCTGGCTTGGTCGGATTCGCGGGCTTTTTTAATTTTATGGATGAATTTACAGCATCAACCGCAACCGAATCATCACCTGACAGCAGTACCGAAACTGCTACCGAAACAGCAGAATATTCCACCCCAGAGGTGGAAACTGAAACTGACGCAGTAGACGAACAGCCAGCCGCGCCGGCCGAGCCGCCCTACGCGACTTTTGACGCCGCTTCCTTACCGGAAGAAGCGAGCACAGCCTATAACGCACTCAAGGGCGATTATGACACGCTGACGGGATACAAAACCGAAGCCGAACCCGTGCTTTCGTGGGTGAATGAACGCGGCGGACGGGAAGCCGTTGAAGCCGATGTGAAACTGGTGGATGCGGCATTCTCCCCTGACCCAGAAGTGCGCGGCAGTTTCTTCCAAACGATTTACGACCAGTCGCCAGAAGCCTTCAACCGGATCGTCGGCGACATCACGGATAATCAGTATGCGCAAGTTGCGGTGCTGCAAAAGTTGGGGCTAGACCCGGAGCATATCGAGGCGTATCGGCAGGTTACGACCAATGGTGGCGCGTTGCCGGAAACGATGCAGCCGAGCGAATCCGTGGTTGACCTTGCTTTCCTTGAGTCGCTAAAACCAGAGTTGCGTGCTGTCTTCAAAACGCTCCCGCAGAAGGTGCAGGAAGACTATGCGCTCCGTGATCCCGAAGTAGCGAACTGGGATTTACAGCAAGTCGCCGCAGCACACGCGGAACGGCAGCGCCAAGCGGCAGCGCAACAACAGGCGACCACCGAACGCGAGTCGCAGCGCCAACAACAGATTGCCACAGCCCAAAAAGAAACGTACACCCGCGCGCGAAATATTGTGCAGGAATCGCTCGCCAAAGCGTTTCCTGGCGATACAGTCATCCCCAACATCATCGCCAGTGCGGTGGAGACGGAGCTTTTCGACAGTCCAGAAGGTGCGGCGCAATGGGCGCGCCTGGCTGAGATGATTGCCAAAGGGGAAACGCGCAATGTTAAGGCTGAATTGCCCTTGATGATTGCCAAAGCGCAGGCTATGGCGACAGAGAAATCAAAACATCTTGCGGCACTCTATGCGGACGCCCGCAAATGGCGCGAATCGCAGCAAAAAGAGAATCCACGCACCGAGCCGGGCTATGGGGATCAGGTGGGGCGCGGTCAAGTCGAAAAGGTAAACGGGGCGGGCGGCTATCGCCCGGAGAACGTTTTCAGTTATTTCAATCAGGCTGCCAATCGGTGACCTGTCTTTATAACGCAATAATCAGAGGTATTTATTATGCCAGCAACACAATACGCACAGTTAGAAAGCGTAACTCGGCAGATGTACGAGAAAGAGGTCGTTCAGCAATATGTGGACGAAGCTCTTTTTCTGAACGAGTTCGTTGATAAGAAACCCGGCAAATGGGTTAATCAAAAGGGGTATGAAATCACCAGTGAGTTTTCGCCCGATAGCTCGCACGGCTACATCAGTGCGGGCGGCGCAAACCCCGCAGGGGGCAGTCGCAGCCGCGCCAAGATGTATGTGGGATATGCCCGCTACCGGAAAACGTTGGAATATGACAACGACTCGCTGGATGATCTGATGAATGGTAATCAGGACATGCAGTTGGACTTTGCCACCGATGTGCAGCGCTGCACGGCGTCAGGTATCAGGGAAGCTGAAGAGGCATGCTGGGGGGACGGCACGGGAATCAAGGCCGTGGTCGGCACCGGTTCGACTACGACGAGCATTGTGTTGACCACCACGCCAACCACGACTCCATTCACGTCAAAGGGCGCAGAGTTCCTTTATGAAAACGTCCCGTACGACTGGTATACCAGCGCGGGCGTGTTCACCGAAGGCAATATCCGCGCCTCCGCTGTCACGAAAGGCACTAGCCCGACATTGACCCCGGCGAGCACTCTCAGTGGTTCGCCCGCCGCGACCGATATTCTGGTGTTAGCGGGTTCATACAATAAGGTGCATCGTGGGATGCGCTATTTGTATGGCAACGGTTCCGGGTTGAAACAAGGGCTTTTAATGAGTTCATTCAATGAACTGAAGACGCCGCAACTTGATTTAGCGGGCGCGCCATTACAACCATCGGATGTGCTGCGCCTGCGCAATCGTATTCGCTATCGGTCGGGGGTCAAATCCGGCAAGGGGATGATGATCGTCGGCAGCATCACGCAGATTGAAGCCTACAACCGCACGGGATTCAACTTCTTGCAGTTGGGCGTAGGGCAGAACTGGGACGGCGTGGTAAACAAGTCCACGATGGGCGGTGTGACTCCGATGGAGTTGACCACTTGTGACGAAGACACGTTGTGGTTCATCAATGGCGACGACATCGGCAAGATCGAGAAGATGCCGTGGGGCTTCATCCCGACCAAGCAGGGACAAATCTGGCATCAGAAATCTGGTTCTAATGGCACCGGGGCTGATGCGCAGTACGCCACGATGGGGATGAACATCAATCTCTACACGAAGCGCCCCAACAGCGGCGGCGTAATTGTCCGAGCGTCGGTCAGCGGTCTCTCGACCAGCTCAAATTCGCGTTCATAACGGATTCAGGGGGTGGGTAACTGCCCCCTTACATTTTTCAGGAGCAATTTTATGGCTATCACGTATACGCTAAGAGAAGTAGGGCTGCCTGCCTCGCCAGGTCAAGAGGGATGCGTTGTGGCGCGCTTGATCCAAGACGGGACAGCGACGACGGTGGCGATTACGCTGCCCTCATCGCATCACATAAAGACAATCAAATCAGCGGTTGGTTGTACGGTCGCCAGTAACGGCATCGGGGCAGCGGGGGTTGTCGCCACCACAGGTTTTACTGCCACAATTGCCGCTGGCAGTAGCGGTGGGGCAGTTGACGTGTTGATTTGCGGTGCAGGAACTTAATCATAAAAGGGGCAGTAATGCCCCTTTCTTACTTTGAATGAAAACCGGATTAAACGAGCTACCTTTCACAGAGAATTTCCCCCAGCCTTGTGACACAAAAGCCTTCCAAGCAGAAATTGACCGGCTTTTTGGTTTCGAGGCAACGACAGGGCGATCATGGCTTCGGATTGTTTGGATGCCCGCGCCATTCTCTGAAGTAGACGATGCAGGCGAACCTCTCACTTACGACTGGGATGAGTATGCCAATGGCGGTAGAGGCGCGTGGCGACGAAGATACATCTACAGTGCCGACGCGTCTTACGTTGATGTTTTCGACATTGCGAAAAACATTTGGTACTCAAAAGAAGTCTGGAACGACATAGCGCCGCCGAGATTCATCCTTGAGCGATTCATCCAACCTGACATTGCCTTACTCGGCTGGAAAGCCAGTGGCACCGATCAGGATGGCAGCAAGTGGACTTCGCGCCGTCCGACTTACGGGCGATATGAAGGGCTGATGCTGATGCCCGATGTCAGCGATGTGCTCCAGGGCGGAATGATCGTGCGTCACGATGAGCAATGCTGCAAGGATGCACGTGCTGAACGAGTTGATTGTTATGGATTTTATGAGCCACCCGGTAATCGGCACTTGGAAGAGTTAGAGCGCTTGGCGTGGCTGCGACGGAAAGCCGCAGAACGTAGACCGGGTATATCTACGCACGAAGAGCGCGTTGACGCGGCCAAACGCACCACGGCACACAATGAAGAGTATTGGGGCAAGTTTGGCCAAGACATCAAGCAAATCTATTTGGACGGGTTCAAAACGCACGCGCCGAGCCTCTCGCCGGATGCTTCAGTGCGATCAAATGGGAAATATCACTGGACAGCGGCTCATAATCGGAGCGGCTTAAAAAAGGAAAAAGCATGAGTGAACAGAATCAATTTGAGCAATACGCGAAATTAACCGAGACCGTTCTTGATCCGACCGTTGTTTACCAAAATAATGAGGAAAAGCATTATCTCTGGTATCCGGCAGAGGATATTCCCCACAAAGAAATCGTGACGGGCTTTATTCATCGTGGACGAGTTGCGCCGGTACTGCCGTTGCCGGTGTGGGACAAGGTGGATGATGTGCCAACGGATTTGCGTAAACAGTTACGGAACCACGACTCTGAAGCGTTGTATTTCATTTCACCATTGCCAATCTTCAAAACTGTGATGGCGGATTACGGGGATTGGGGCGTGACAGATTTGACCGCAGTGAAGAATTGGGAAGCGCGCGATGTGTGGAATCTCCGCATTGAAGATGTGTTCTTCCCCAACGGCATCGCAGATACTTACGATGACATTGTAGCGCAGATTCAAGGGGCGGACTTGCCTAAGCAAAAGACAGACGTGTACCGGGCAATTGCAGCGGACATGCTGCGCGGGATACTGGTTTGTCGCAAATACGATACTTGGTTGGTAGACGAGGCCGAAGCGAACATCGAGAAGAGCAAATCACACGCGGGGTATGCGAGCACGTATACTGAACCTGCCTTGCGCGCAATGAAGCGGCTCGGACGTGAGCGCAAAGACCACGCGATCAGTCAGGTGGCAACGCGCCAGAATGACATCGTAGCGGCCTTGCCAGAGATGATTAAAGGGATGGCGGCACAGCAAGGAAATGCGCTGACGCCCGAAGCGTTACTGCAATTCGCCAGCGCCATCGGGGACAAGCTCGCAGAAGGCGTGAAGGACGCGATAGCGAGTGCGTCGAAGCAGAGCGCGCAACCTGTCCAGCCAACCTTGAATCAAGGGACGCAGCAGAAACGTTAAATGGCAAGCACTTATCGAGAACTGCTTTCACGGGTTGACCTTCTCTTAGGCGAGCCACACCCCGCCAATCCTTCTCAACCGACACGCTGGGAAGTGTTTCAAGGGGCGGTGCAGTTGGTTTACAACGTCGCTTTGAACGCCCCTGTTTCGTGGGTAACGCGCAACACGACGCTCAGCGTGTACGAAAATCAGGACACGTACACGCTCAACCACGCGGATTTTTCCAAAGACATTCTCGTTGAAACCATTGATCTAGCCGACCCGACTCACGTGTCCCGACCAGTCTCGCGGTCGTCGCTTCAGTCAGAACCCCTGACTTTTTTTCCGCAATCAGGGGAAAGCGTTACGGTGGATGGGGTGATGCACTCCGCCCGCGTGATGGCATTTTATCGGGAAGATGGCGTGGTCAAGGTGCGGGTGATGCCGATGCCGACTACTTCGGCTGATTATCGAGTGTGGTTTGAAACCGCCAGCCCGAACACTGACAGCGCCCTCAACTCGCTTTTCTCGCCCGCAGGCGAAAGCTACATCGTGACGCTTTGCGCCTTGAATTTATTACCACATTGCCAGTGGGCGGGAATGGGTAAGGAAGAGACAAAGCAGAAGCGGCGCGACCTGAAAGAAATCCTCGCGGCAAATGTCGCAGTTCATGAAAAGGCCTGGCGGGTCTATTTGGCAACAGATAGGCAAAGTGGCGTCGTGCGGTTACGCGGCTTCGACGATGAGGGCGAAGAAAATAACGCTTATTACTAAGGAAATCTACAATGTTAAGTGACGAAATTACCAGTTTAGCAGCGCAGTCTGTTGATGAAACGATTGGGACAGAATTGCCCTTACGGGGATGGGATCGGGCGGGCTGGTCAGTTGTGACCAGTGCGGGCGTTTCCGGTGGAGTAGTAAGCATAGAGTGGAGTGAGACGAGCGGCTATTCCGGGACGTGGGCGCTGTTAGAGGACGTGACCACTGCGGCGGCCAGCACTCAATACGGCAGTTCAGAAGATATTATTGGGGGCTTTTTGCGAGCCAGGATTTCAACAGTAATCAGTGGAGGCACTGTTACGGTAGTTCTTAAGCGCAGCAAACTAGGCTTATATTAAATGAGCATCCTCTTTCAAAAGGTAAAGGCACGCACGGCCTCAGCTTTGGGCGTACTTGAAGGCGCTGACGTGGCCACGCACGAAGCGAGCTACGGGGCGGCGCTCAGCAGTTCGACCATACGCGGCGCGGACTGGTCAAGCACTGAGATACAGGACGCGGTAGTAGAAGCGGTGATGGAGTTGGCGTCAGACTTGATCGAGGCTGAGCATTCAGAAGCGGACGCGTTTAATGTGCTCAGCAGCGCGACAGCCAGCGGATCAGCTATCCCCACGACTTCATCGGGGTCAATTCCGCGCATCGGGCGTGTGCGCCGCATTAAGGACAGCACGAACGCCCGCCCATTACTGCAAACAAGTGTTGATAAAGTCCGAGACTTCATCAACGCTTCGTCAACTGTTTTCAACGGCTATACCGGTTATTTCTGGGCGATGGACGGCAGTGTGCTGCTTCACACACGCACGAATGTGATTTGCGAATTTGGCGGCTTCACAAGAGCGACTATCACTGTGAACATTGGCGCGAGTGATGTGATTCCTTTAACTGACAGGCACGAATCTGCGATTGTCGCTGGGGCTGTCTGCAAACTCGCTTCTAAGGAAGGACAGTATGCCGAACTCTGGGCGGCTGGCTACAAAGAATATTCCGAATGGCGCGCGATGATCCG
>ERZ1292625.835-Hain-H41-01um-R1-835-length-41692-cov-12_pt2 | contig 32576 bp, 27 predicted proteins | sample MGYA00564400_ERZ1292625 | MGnify/ENA primary metagenome ERZ1292625 (study PRJEB36523, sample SAMEA6512639) | groundwater metagenome | collected 2019-01-08 | study: AquaDiva: Metagenomics assemblies of 32 groundwater samples
GCGACCCATCGGCAGTTTACGTTATTTTCAGGAACCAGTTGCCGGGTTAACTGTATAAATTCACCCAAATCAGAAAAGGCGCGCGTAATAATGGTATTCACACGGTTATCCTCCCGATAATCCTCGATGCGTTTTGCAATGACTTCTACATTCGGTAGTGCCAGCTCAATTTTAACCTGTTGCAAAAAAGAGGCTTTCTTCTGATTGCTTTCAACCAGAGAGACCCGCCAATCCGGCCTTGCCAGCGCAACCGGTATGCCCGGCAGCCCCGCTCCGCTACCCACATCGATAATGGATGGGCCTGTAATATGGGGCAGCACCGCCAAGCTATCCATCACATGCTGATAAAGCATGTCTTGCGGGTGCTTGATGGCGGTTAAATTATGGATCCGGTTCCATTTCTCGATACGCAATAAATACTGCTGGATCAATTCGTGGAGCGGTCTTTCCTGTTGCGTGAAATCATAGTCAAGAGCTTGCAAGCCCTGCGTAATTTGTGGTAACAGACTCATGCGCTTTGTTGCTGGCCATTAACTGCAAATCCACGCTTTAAATGCACCAATAATAACGAAATGGCAGCGGGGGTTACGCCCGAAATCCTGGAGGCCTGGCCAATGGTTTCCGGTTTGTGCAGATTCAATTTTTGCTGTACTTCATTAGAAAGTCCTTTCACCATGCCATAATCAATCTCTTTCGGCAGCACCGTATTTTCATATTGCGACTGGCGGGAAACCTCCTCCTGCTGGCGCTGGATATAACCATGATATTTGGCCTGTATTTCAACTTGTTCGGTCACTTTTGCATCGCTTACCGGTGTACCGGCGCCGGGTAATGTCATCAATGTGGCATAGGTGACGTCTGGGCGCCGCAGTAACTCGGTCAATGTGTATTCCCGTTCTATCCCTTTACCCAGAACGCGCAGGGCATCCTCTTCCGGCAATGTGCTTGGCGACAGGCGCACTGAATTGAGTCTTTGTTGCTCTTGCTGGATCGCTTCCTGCTTATGCGTGAAGGCAGCCCAACGTGCGTCATCCACCAGCCCAAGCTTCCGTCCCATTTCAGTCAGGCGCAAATCGGCGTTGTCTTCGCGCAATTGCAAACGGTATTCCGCCCGGCTGGTAAACATCCGGTAGGGCTCGGTGACGCCGGAAGTCACCAGATCATCGACCAGAACGCCTAAATAAGCTTCGTTCCTTTGCGGTAGCCACGCCTCCTGCTCCTGAATTTTCAGTGCGGCATTAATGCCGGCCAGCAATCCCTGCGCGGCGGCTTCCTCATAACCGGTTGTGCCGTTGATTTGTCCGGCAAAGTACAAGTTCTCGATGGTTTTGGTTTCGAGCGAGCGTTTCAGGTTGCGCGGGTCAAAATAATCATATTCGATAGCATAGCCAGGGCGTGTGATATGCGCATGCTCAAGACCTGCTATGGAATGGATCAGCTTGACCTGCACTTCAAACGGCAGGCTGGTGGATATCCCGTTGGGATAGATTTCATGCGTGCCCAGTCCTTCCGGCTCGAGAAAAATGGAATGCGATTCGCGGGCGGAAAAACGCACCACCTTGTCTTCAATCGAAGGACAATAGCGCGGGCCAATGCCTTCAATTTTGCCGGTGTACAACGGTGAATCCACCAAACCATCGCGAATGATGCCGTGCGTGATCGCGTTGGTACTCGTGATCCAGCAGGATATCTGCTGCGGATGCTGAATGTCTGCGCCGAACAATGAGAACACCGGGGTGGGTCGATCTCCCGGTTGCTCCAGCAGTTTTGCATAATCCATGCTGCGGCCATCTATGCGCGGTGGCGTGCCGGTTTTCAGCCGCCCTGCCGGAAATTCCATTTCGCGTAGCCTCTGCGCCAGTGTGATGGACGGCGGATCGCCCGCCCTGCCCGCCTTGAAATGGGTTTTGCCAATATGCGCCAATCCTGCCAGGAACGTGCCGACCGTCAAGATGACCGCGCGCGCAAGGATCTTGATATTGAGTTGCGTGACCACGCCGAGCACCCGGTCCTGCTCAAGGATCAGATCGTCCACCGCTTGCTGCATGACCCAAAGGTTGGGTTGGTTCTCAATACGTCTGCGAATGGCCTGCCGGTAAAGCACCCGATCCGCCTGCGCGCGCGTGGCCCTCACCGCCGGGCCTTTGCTGGCATTGAGAATGCGAAACTGGATGCCGGCTTCATCGGTAGCCAATCCCATGGCGCCGCCCAAGGCATCAATTTCCTTCACCAGATGACTTTTCCCGATGCCCCCGATGGAAGGATTGCAAGACATCTGCCCGATAGTTTCAATATTGTGCGTCAGCAACAGCGTCTTGTGCCCCATGCGCGCCGCCGCCAGCGCCGCCTCAGTCCCGGCATGGCCGCCCCCGACAACGATAATCTCAAATTCTGTATGATTGCTCATAGTGCTCAAGCCCGCGATGCTTGTAAATAACCAATAATTTCTTGACTGTACGGAAGGATGCTTAACAGAGATGTTTCACGTGAAACCTTTTTGCAGCATGCGCTGCCTGAAGGTGTGGTTTCCAGGTTGCAATTATAGGTGGTGCGGAATAATGAACGCAAATTTATGTTTAGTGGTTTGGTGTTATTCGCGCCTGATGGTAATTGCGTCAGAAGACCAGCACCTTATCGGACTCAACAGTCCACTGCGCCAGTTGACTCATCGTACTGATTTCGACTCCTTCGAGAAGCGCCAGGTTTTTTATGCCGCGCGCTTCTGAGCAAGTGCCGCAAGTTTTGACTTGACCGCCTTTTGCGATGACAGCTTTAAGCATCCGCTCGACGTTGTAATACCCCTGGGGAGTGGACTGGACGGGCAGGACGGCTGTAACCGAGTCTGCCACCAAGAAAATGTGGATTTCAGTCTGCGGTTGTTCTTTTTGCAGCGCCATCACGAGACGCAGAGCATTGTAGGTTCTCTCGGAACCATAGGGTGCGTCATTCAGGATAAATAAAATCTTCATTGTATGCCCCCCCTACTTTCAGTGAGAATGGTTAAAGTTCATGCAAATGAAAAATCAAACAAAACAGTTTCCAGAGTTATTTGGAAAATTATAAGTCAATGAAATAATAGCACGTCAGCATTTCCTTGGTTTTTATAACCATAAAAATGGATCAGATCAATGAAATTACTTAAGTATAAACTCCACCCGGTTCCCTTTCTTCTGATCGCCTTCCGCAGCCTCATGGATGCCGACGACAAAAATACGTTCGCTGGGAATTCCGCCTTGCTCGACCAGCCAGCTGCGGGCAGCGATGGCGCGGCGTTCGGCCAGCGCTTCCAGGTCGCTTTCGTTAATTGTTATATGTGCCAGCATGAGTTGTTCCATTTCAGCGATGGGAAGGCTTTTGGTCAGGCCAATCATGTTTCTGGGTTTTTCGAAAGGTTCTTTTTTGTAAACCCGCTCAAGATACTCGCCATATTCTTCCGGGGTTAATGTTACTTCCGTGATGGCGCCAGTGGCGATGCCTTTCTGGGTCTGCTCGGCTAATTTCTGCGTTTTCACTTTGTCTTGCAGGGTGGCCAGCTTGAGGCCTGCATAGTCTTCCGCCGGATCGGCATAACCGGAAATTTCCAGCTTGAGTGAAGGGCGGTCGGTCAGGATTTGCGCCAAGGCTTGCAGGCGTTGTGATGCTTCCGTTTCAATCTCCGCAAAGCCGGGAGTGAAGGAAATCCCGGATAATGCTTCGCCGCCTTCCAGCACTGAACCCAGTAAGGCAAAAGGTGAAGTGATCGCTTTGGTGATCAGGTTGACAAGCGCCTCGAAAATAATTTCGCCCAGGTTAAATTGCGGGTCATGGATGGAGCCCTGCAGCGGCAGGTGGATATCAATTTCGCCCCGGCGGTTTTTGAGCAGGGTAATCGCAAGACTGAGTGGTAGGGATACGGCTGCTTCGCTGTCCACTTTATCACCCAGGGTAAATTGATCCAGAAAAATCTTGTTGTCGGCGGTTAAAATGCCATTCTTGACTTGGTAATAAACATCGGCTGACAGCTTTCCCTTCTCAATCGCGTAGCCGATATATTTTCCCGAATAGGGACTGAAGGGAGGCAGATCGATATTCTTAACATGGGTAACCAGATCCAGCGCAAGCTCGGAACTGAATGGATCAATCGTTCCGCGAATTTCCAGAGGGGCTGTTTTGCCGACCGCGCCACGAATATCGATATTGCCGGATTGGCCGGGTTGTAACGGACCGATCTGACCCGTGAGACCTGTCAGATTGGCGCGATAATTGGGTTTGATAAAGCGGTCATTGAAATGGATGCTGCCTTGCTGCAGAAGAATTTTTTCGATATGAATGGGGGTTTCTTCTTTGGATTCGTTTGGATCGGTATCCGTGGGCGCGGCACCGGCAATCGTTGTTCCGGATTGTGCCGGATGATCCTGCCGGATGATTTTGCTGAGATTGAGGCTGCCATCCGGCAAGATGGTTAATCGTGCATAAAAGTCGTTTAAATTTATAGTGTTAATATCCACGTGCAGCGGATCATTGACAAAGTTCAGGCCGCTAATGTCCAGTGTTTTCCAGCGCAGCAGATCGCGGGCATTTTCTGGATTGAATATGTTGAAATTAAGAAGGCTTCCATGGCCACCCACTTGAATTTTCAGCGGATCCCCTTGCGCTTTGATATGGCCTTCAAAGGAGATATCGCCACGGGTCAGCAGTGCGGTCAGTTTATCGCCCGACCAGCCTTGTAAAGACACCAGATCAACCGTATCAAGATGCAGGGCTAAATCAGCGGAAAGAGGCGCCCATGCCAGCGAACCAGCGGCCTTGATGTTGCCGTGTTGATTCACTTGCGCCTGCAAGGCCAGATTCAAGGGTTTGATGCCGTTCAGATCGATGTTGTCGAGTGTTAGATCCAATGAATCCACCACCATCGGTGTCAGTTTGGTCAGTGTGAGGTCTTCATAACGCAATGTGGCCGCATTCAGCTTAATACGCTTGATTTGCGGGATCCACGGCGTATCAGCGGCGGATGATTTATCCTTGCTCGTGGCGATAGGCTCAGGCAATTCCGTTCTTTTCTCAGCAATACGAATCTTGTTACCGGAATAAACAGGCTTTCTGGCAGGAAGAGGAATGCGTGCCTGAACTGGAATCTGAGTATCCGGGGAGCTGAACAGCCGGGTTAAATCGATAGCGCCGTCGGCTTCCCGGCGCAGGGCGGCGCTCAAACGATCCAGGGTCATGTCGCCCACTGCAATCTGATGCGTTTTTGCATTGATCAGGACGTGATCGATCATCAGCTTCGCAAGCGTTAATGCAGGCTCATTTTCGCCTTCACGAACCAAGGTCATCTGATCTGCATTCAGTTTGATTCGTGATGGCTTCTTACCCGTTAGATCGATTTGAGTCAGAGCAACATCCAGCCGCTTCAGGGCGGTTTGGTAAGGGGATGCTGCCGCGCTGTTTTTTATTTTTAATTGCCGTAAGGTGGTATGGCCGGTCAAGGTAATATCCGGCGCTTCATCCGCCGCCTGTGTAAAGGTAAGGAGCCAATCGCTATCGGAAAAACCTGAAAGCAGATGAATGCCGTCTGGCAAGGGCATGTACTGACCGAGCCGTGTTAAGTCAAACTCATTCCACTTAAAAGTCAACGCCGCTTCCTGATTTGCGCTAAAAAGATGCAGCCTGCCATCCAAAGAAAAAGGCGCTCCATTCATTTTTGCGCTGAAGTGGGGCTCTATCCAGTGGGTCAGGGCGCTGTCGAAATTGGCAATAATAGGAATGCCCAGATTGATTTCAGTGATGTGATGTTCAGTTTTCGTGTGCCGGTCAATCCATTCAACATGACCGCCCTGAATCGTCATATTGCTGATGGAGAATAGGTTGCTTTGTTTGCTGCCTGTATTTTCTTTATTCGATGGTTGTCTGAATTGTTCCAGCAAGCCGGAAATATTCAGTTGGTCTTTTGTTGTTCGAACCAGGCGCAGTTTGGGGTCTGTCAGGGCAATGGCGGTGATGATGGGCGCACGGCGCTGGAGTGATTCGATACTCAGGCCGACATACAGCCGGTTAAAGGAAAACAGTGCTTCGCCGGGTTCATGGATATCAGCTTTCTCACCTACACTAAAACCATGCACGATCAACTCGAGCGTAGATAGCTTGAATTCGACCGATGCGATGGTGACAGGATGTTGCAAGGTCTCTGACAGGCGGATCTCGAGTTGGGATTTTGCATAACCCGGTAACCAGAAGGCATTGAGCGCAGCCAGTAAGGCAATCAGAGCGGCCAGCACGCCGAAACTGGTACTCAATCGTTTATATTGAATAAAACGTTGTTGTATGGTCACAGTCATAGCAGTGCCTTCCAGTATGTGCAGCGTGTTATCAGGATGCTAAAAACATTATTCTAGAGCGATCAATGGTAAGTTATTTTTCTGAATTAGAGAGCAGATTGAGCTATTCAGAAGCTGTATCGGAACAGTCAACTCAATAGCTCTTAATTCAACAGAAACGGAATGAATCGTAAATTTTAATAATGCCCGCCGCTTGCTTTCAGGCTGACGAGTTCCACATCAAAAATGAGCGTGGCATCCGGTGGAATAATATTGCCCGCGCCACGTGCGCCATAAGCCATGGCGGGCGGAATAATCAATGTGCGCTGTCCGCCCACTTTCATGCCGGCAACCCCTTGATCCCAGCCTTTGATCACTCGTCCCGCTCCCAGCATGAAGGAGAAATGCTCTTTGCGATCATGCGAGCTGTCAAACTTCTTGCCCTTTTTATCCGGGGCATTCTCGTCGTAAAGCCAGCCGGTATAATGGACATTGACAGTTTTTCCTATTTCAGCTTCTTCGCCGCTACCAACGATGTTGTCAATTTTCTGAAACTGCGGACCATCAGCCGCTGCGTGCTCTTTGTAAGCAAAGACTCCCTGAGGCAGCATGATCAGAACCAACAGGATGATACTTGAATTAAATACAGTCTTTAAATTAGGCATAATTTCCTCAAGAAAAAATTAAATTCGGTTAATTCTAACGATCAACTCTCGGGTATTATAACCGTTAAGCGCCATTCGTCATCAGTGATGGTTCGTGTTGATCGCTAGTACTGGTCCGTTGATCAAGAATATTTGATACTCTATAATTATCTGTATTACATCGCTATTTACCGGATACATTCGAGCAATGCAATCTTCCGAACAACCCGAGCCGCAACTAAGTGAGCAGCAGGCGTTAAATCAACAAACGGCCGGCCTTTTATGTCTGCATGATTCACCCTTTGTGCGTGCCATGTATCTGGGCGCCGGTTTTCTGGCATTATTTCTGGGCGCATTGGGCGCCGTTTTGCCGGTATTACCCACGACACCCTTTGTGCTTCTGGCGGCGGCTTGTTTCGCGCGCGGCTCAGAGCACTTCCATCATAAATTATTGACCCACCGGATAGCCGGTCCCATAATCCGCGAATGGTGCATCTATCACAGTATTCCACGCCGCGCCAAACGCTGGGCTTATTTTCTGATGGCTTTGTCGTTCGGCAGTTCCATTTTAATAGTGCCGGAGCTATGGCAAAAGATCATGCTGGCAGGGATTGGCGGCATATTGGCCTTCTATGTCCGGCGCATTCCGGTAAGAGAGATTTTGGATAAGTAGATGAGCTTTTGAATTTCAGCAAATAAAAAATTTACAGGCTCATCGAATGGTCTTTGATGAACAAGTGCTAGAATAATGATATGGCTGAAGAAAGAGAAACATCTGATTTTGACTTTGACCGATGGTCCAAAATGGCTCAGCAGGATCCTGAGAAATTTGAGGCTATGCGTCAACAATTAATCAATGATGTGATCGAGCAAGCACCATTACATCTCAAGCAGCGAATGGCGGGCTTACAGTGGCAAGTGGATCAAATCCGCAAACAAGCAAATAACCCAATGGTTGCATGCCTGCAGATTTCTCAAAAAATGTGGGGTAATGTGCTGGGGGAGAAAGGGCTATTGAACGCACTCCAGGAACCCAAAAAGCTATTAAGTGCTTTAAAAAAAGAGCATGTAGGTAAAGTGCTTTCATTTGAAAGATATAAATCCAGTAAGCGGGTTTAGTTTGAAGCTTGTTTTGCAGAACGTCTCAACCTCAATACTTTCCCTGTCAGCAAATCCGGTAGGCGCATGATCCGGTTCCTTAGAAAAAACATTCGTAGCGAAGTCGATGTTGTCATCAGCGAGCAGGAAGGCGTGCGGTCATTGCACCTGGGGGGCAGCATGATACAAAGCGCCATGAGGATAACTGAGCCTAACGCATTGGAATTGGTTTACACCCAATGCATGATGGGTTTTTTGTTATTTCGCCCAATGCCCTCTCATATTCTGATGATTGGTTTGGGCGGCGGGTCATTGGCAAAATTTGTTTATCATAAGATGTCCCAGACTAAAACTACGGTCGTTGAGATCAGTCAACAAGTGATCAGCGCAGCTGCCAGTTATTTTGCATTGCCAGAAGAAGATGGCCGGTTTGAAATCATTCTGGCGGATGGCGCAGAGTATGTCGTTGATCATCCTCTCAGCACGGATATTTTGATGGTTGATGGTTTCCATGATGGCTGTCAGATCGCTGCGCTTTGCAGTCAGGAATTTTATAACCGGGCGCATCAGACATTGCGCGAAGACGGCATTCTGGTGGTTAATCTGCTGAGCCGGGATAAAAATCTCAATATCTATTTGCAGCGAATTAAGGATAGCTTTCAAGGTCATGTGATTGCCATGATGTCAGAAGTGCGCGGAAATTTAATTGTGTTTGCGTTTAAACAGAGTCCTGGAAAATTGACCTGGAAAGTACTCAAAACCAGAGCAAAGAAACTTGAAGAAACATACGGCCTGCCATTTTCTGATTTTGTTTCCAAATTACGAAAATATAATGCCGATCACGGCAGTTACTTGGAAATTTAAAATCACTTTCTATCTGTTGCGGCTATTCCATAACTTGAACTTTATAGAAAATGTCGATTATGCTAAAGTTTATGTCTTTACAGTAATAAAGAATAAATAGATCATGGATTATAGTTACGAATCGGACCATACAAAGTTTATGCGCGAGTTTCTTGAAAAGAATCCGCAATTGCAAGAAAAACGGCTGGCTGCACGAAATATATGGTGGGATAAAAAACTGGATAAAGAAGAACGCAAGCGTTTTAATGAATCCAGCGTTCCCATGAAACCCTATGTTTATTTCGGGGGATAGTGTTTTGTAAACAACGGGCCGTATTATCCGGTTTCCCGATATTCAATTAACCCACAAGAAAATAAACGATCAAGCTGCCTATCCGGGTGATGTTGCGCTGATTTCGGAGGAGAATCCACATGAAGGTATTGATTGTATTTTTAATAGTATTCTTCATGCCGGCATGTGCGAGTCTCATCGACTCAAAAGAGAAACCTCAACTTTATCAGCAAAAGCTTGTGGGAGCACATTCCGTTCTTGCAAGCTGTGTCGTAAACAAACTGCAATCTGATGGCCGGTCGTTTATGCGCATCTTGCAATTCAGAAATCTGAGTTATTCAGATATGGATGCATCAGAAATCTATGCGCTTGACACGAGATATCTGCAAAATCTTTATCCTACCAACTCTCCTTCAAATCCTGACGCTGTTTTGGAATATGCAGATCCCAATCCGGAAATTCTGCCGTCTACACATAGCGGCATTCGTAGCGGATCTGTATACGCATTTGCCTTGTTGTTAAAGAAAATTGATGATACAGCGGTGAACGCAACGCTGAGGGGAGATCAATACGTGGGCAGCATCGCCTGGAATATCTTGCTGTCGTGCGCTGCTACGGCTGGAACGAAGCCTTAAAATTGATTAAATGTGGTAGTTCTGTATTAATGAGATTTAGAATAAGACGTTATTTTCCAATGCAGAAATGAGAGAAAATTTCTCCCAGTAAATCATCGGCAGTAAATTGTCCTGTTATTGAAGATAAGGCGGATTGTGAAAGTCTGAGTTCTTCGGCGAGAAGCTCCAATTGATATTCATTTTCAGTGAATGCTTGAGCTTTTTCTAGATATGATCTGGCTTGTGTCAGTGCTTCCAAGTGACGTTGCCGGGCCATAAATACCCCTTCACCGGCAGGATTGAATTGCCAGCCAACGATTTCCAGTATTTTTCTGCGTAATAGCTCAATGCCTGCGCCGGTTTTGGCAGATAGATAGATTCTGATGGTATCTTCTTTACCCTCAATTCTTGGATTCTCATCCAACAGGTCAATTTTGTTGAATAAAATGATTTGAGGTTTGTCAGCGGGAATGTGATTAAGTATGGGATCTCTTGTGTCAGGATGATCATGGCTGCCATCAATCAGCCAGAAAACCATGTCAGCATTTTTAATGGCGGCATGAGTGCGTTCAATTCCTTTTTGCTCGACAAAGTCACTGGTTTCCCTCAGACCTGCTGTGTCGATGATATGAATGGGTACACCTTCAATGGTGATGGTGCGCTGAATAGTGTCACGTGTGGTTCCAGGGATTTCTGTAACGATGGCCACATCATCTTCAGCCAATTGGTTCAACAAGCTGGATTTGCCTACATTGGGCGCGCCCACTAAAACAATTTTGATACCTTCCTGTAATAAATTGCCTTGCCGTGCGGCCATGAATATCTGTTCAAGTTGTGTTTGGATATGCGCCAGCCGGTCCTGAATCTGTAAGGACTGCAAGTTATCAATTTCATCTTCGGGAAAATCGAGGATTGCTTCTATGAGCACACGTAGTGTGATCAGTAAACTGACCAATGCTTCAATCCGGGTTGAAAAATGACCTTGCAAGGAGTGGATTGCACAGCGTGCGGCCTCACTGGTGCTGGCTTCGATGATGTCAGCGACACTTTCAGCCTGAATTAAGTCGATTTTATTATTGAGATAAGCGCGTAGTGTGAATTCCCCCGGTTGTGCTAAGCGGGCGCCAGCAGAAAGGCATTGATTGAGCAATAGATTCATGACGGCTGGGCCGCCGTGTCCTTGTAGTTCAAGGACATCTTCGCCGGTATAGGAGCTGGGTGCGGGGAAATAGAGAGCGATGCCCTGGTCGATGATTTGTCCGTGAATATCCAGGAATTGACTTAAGCAGGCATAACGCGGTTTGGGAAGTTTACCCAGTATCGCTTCGGCCAGTTTTGTCAAGTTCTTACCGGAAATGCGAATGACACCGATCCCGCCTCGGCCGGGAGGTGTCGCAATGGCTGCAATAATGTCAGGACTTACTATAAATAGTCTCCATGGCTGCCACTTTAAGTGACCGGTTATTCATCATAAAAAATAACCGGTAATGTCTTTTATTTTTTCTTTGGTTTCCTGCTGGCTGCAGTGCCTTTTGTTTTGGCAGGTGCTTTGCTTTTTGCAGTTGTGGCCGCAGTGAGTGCTTGAGGTTTTTCCTTCAACTCGGTACTCGTAGTCACCAATACTTCTTCCTTCGTTTTATTGGCTTCTTCCTCAGCAGGGGCAAGCAACCGTAATTCTTCATCAACTGATTCGGATTTGCTCTTTCTCTTTTTCTTGTTTTTATCCTTATTCGCCTCTTCTTCCGCTTTGTTCTCAAACATGCGTGTTATTTGCCATTGTTGAGCGATGGAAAGGATATTGTTGCAGAGCGAATAAAGTACCAGCCCGGACGGGAAAAAGAAGAAGAAAATGCTGAATGCTATCGGCATGATTTGCATTACTTTTGCCTGGATGGGGTCCGCAGGTGTAGGACTGAGTTTGGATTGAACCCACATCGATACACCCATAATCACCGGGAGCACATAATAGGGATCTGGCACGGACATATCTGTTATCCATAATGCCAGTGGCGCATAGCGTAACTCAACGGCAGCCATTAGCGTCCAGAACAGTGCAATGAATACCGGGATTTGAACCAGAATGGGCAAACAACCCCCCATCGGATTGATTTTTTCTTCTTTGTAAAACTCCATCATGGCTTGATGCATGCGTTGACGGTCGCTGGCGTATTGTTCGCGGATACGCTGCAATTTAGGCGTAACCACCCGCAGCTTGGCCATCGAGCGGTAACCTGCGGCAGACAATGGGAAGAAAATGAGCTTAACGGTCAATGTCAGCAGAATAATGGCCACACCCCAGTTATCGACCCATGAGTGATAGAAGGAGAGCAACCAGAATAACGGTACAGCAAGTACGGTCAGCCATCCGTAATCAACCGTTAATTCAAGTCCAGGCGCCAGTTCAGCCAGCTTATTTTGTTCCTGTGGGCCGGCATAAAAGGGCATAATAATATTTTTGGTTTGGCCTGATTCAATCGCGCCAACAGGGGCAATGATGCCGACGGTATATTGGTTATGCGCGAGGTGTTTTGCATAATATTCGCGAGGCGTGCCCTGTGCAGGCAACCAAGCGGTCAAGAAATAGTGTTCCAGCATGGCTATCCAGCCATTATCTGTGTTTGTCGGGTACTCCGCTTTATTCTTGTCCAGGTCAGAAAATTTTATTTTTAAAAATTTATCCTCTTCCGTGTACATGGCAGGACCGGTATAGGAATGAACCAATGCACCAGCGCCTGTGGGCTCGTTTGAGTCCCGTAACATCTGAAAGTATGAGAACGGAATAATCGTGGCATCACTTTGATTGACAATCTCGAATTCAACATCAATGACATAACTGCCGCGATGAAAGGTGTAAATCTTGGCGACCTGTATACCGTCCGCTTCCGGCGCCAGAAGACGCACAACCACCTTGTCCTGACCAGGCTCCAACGCATAATTATACTGATTCGAATCTACCGTATATTTTGTTTTGTGACTGGGTAATCCATCGCCGATCAATCCTGCTTGCGCTACATGAAATCGCGCCGTTTTATCCAATAACAATTCGTATGGTTTGCTTTCATCTTCTCTGGATGGATGCTCTAACAAACCAAGTTGCCGGATATCACCGCCCGCTGTATCAATTTCAGCAACGATCATATCCGTAGTGATCTGGATTTTTTCACCGATCGTTAACAGATTGGGAGTTACTGATGGATTGATGCCTTCTATTCCAGAAGCAATTTCAGATCCGCCTGTTGAAGAAGCGAGTTCATCACCCGGTACCGGGAGCGGATCATGACGCTGACTGGATGGGTCAGAAGCTGCCCCGGACATAACTTGTGAAGCGGGGGGATATAATTCTTTCTGCCATGCGTCCCACAAAAAAAGCAATGAGGTGGAGAAGATGATAATAAGTATAAGTTTTTTTGTTTCCATTATTTATCTGATCAGGTTGGTTTTTTTCGACATAACCACATATGTACTATGAGCGCCGACTGATAGCGCCATTGGGTGTTTTGCTGTATTTTCATTTTATGGCAGCTATTTTGTCGATAATCTCGAATAAATAAAGTAGCAAACTAGCTGTGCACGGTAGCTGAAATTAAATTTCTATTAAGGTACCGGTTCATAACCGCCCTTACTCCAAGGATTGCATCGCAATATGCGCCAGATGCTCAATCGTGTTCCACGCAATAATCCATATTTTGCATATGCTTCACAGGCATATTGTGAGCAGGTCGGACTAAAGCGGCATGAAGGCGCCAAAAAAGGGCTGATACAATACTGGTAGAATTTTATAAAGGCAATAATTAACCGCGACATTGCTGTAGTTGAAGCATTAGCAGGTTAGTTTCAGTCACCAATTGTATCGATTCCTTTCCGGTAACAGGACGCCGTAACCGTATCACCCAATCCATTCTTGTTGTCTGATCATCGCGTCCACTTTTACGAAAGGCTTCTCGTAGTATACGTTTAATCCAATTCCGCTTAACTGCGTGCCGTTCAATTTTTTTTGAAACAATTAATCCTAACCGTGCATATGCAAGTTCATTCGGTTTCGTATAAATTTGGATTAAGTCGCCGCTGACCTGACATTTTAATTTAATTATTGCAGTAAATTCTGTTGCTTTATGTAATCTGCAATTTCTCGGCAGGGAATAAATTTTAATAAATCTAAAAAAATTATTATTCAGTAAGATTTAAACACCCAATCGAGCGCGGCCCTTTGCACGACGAGCCCGAATGACTGCTGCACCGCCACGTGTTTTCATGCGTACAAGAAACCCGTGTGTACGCTTTCTTCTGGTAACTGAAGGCTGATAAGTACGTTTCATTTTTCTCTCTAATTTCTTTTGTCAATAGAACCGCATATTACAACTTGTTATGGGGTCTGATGTCAATATTATTTTTTAAAGATAGGCTATTATCCCATCGAATGAAGTGGGGCGATATGAATGAATTTATATTATAAGTGGCTGAGCATAATATTCTTATTGTTTAGCAGGCCTGGAAATAAATATTTCCTGAGAGAAGCGGTTAAATGGAACTGGAACGGATTACTGTATTTTAAGATCGCAGGGTATTTTTTGCTTGGTTGCAATTTATAAGAGGTGAATTTACACTTAAACTATGGGTGATGGTTTGTTGTTTCAACGGAATGGATAGATGGAATTAATTAAGGGAGGTATCGTAAATGGCCGATACGATTGCAATTTCTAATAATCGATGCCAGGACCGCCGTCAAAATATGCCATTTTTCTGCGCTTTTCATTTAGGCATTAAAACCGGAAGGAGAACGAGTGAACGCAGGGCGGGCAGAGGAGAGCCGAGGTATGTGGATTATTATTCGGGTCATTTGATGCTGTGTACAATCGCCATTTTATTTTTAAGTATGTTAGATGCTTTTTTTACGCTGGATATTTTGGCTAAGGGCGGCGAAGAGCTTAATTGGTTTATGGCGGTACTGATTGAAGACAGCGTGGAAAAATTTGTTGGTTTCAAGCTGGCGCTTACATCGCTGGCACTTATACTGCTTGTGATTCACCATAACGTTCAGCTAACGCAAAGAATACGCGTAAGACATCTTAAGTATATGATTCTGGCAGGTTATAGTGTATTAATTGGCTATGAATTGCATTTGCTTCATCTGGCGGCGGCTTATTGATGCTGATAGCGCCTAAACTAACTAAAAAAGGATAGAAATGACTGATAGTGAAAAAACAATAAAAATTGATGGTATCGATTATTCATTATCATCATTGAGTGATGAAGCAAAAATGCAAATTACCAATCTCAGGTTTGTGGAAAATGAGATCATACAATTAAAAGCGAGATTGGCGATTGCGAGTACCGCAAAACTTGCTTATCAGGCGGCATTAAAGAATGCAATTTCGGGGAATCATGCTGATTAGTTCAGTGATGAGATATAAAGTAACCGGTGATATTTCTTAGATCATCCAGTATCAGCGTACCAGCGGCTAATTGCAAGCGAAGATAGGCAAGCAGATAGTTATACCGTGCTTGTGCAAGATCGCGCCGGGCGGTATGTAATTGCTGTTGCGCATCCAAAAGATTCAGATTAATACGTATTCCGCCCCGTATACTTTTCTGCGTGGCTTCAACCAGCAATTCAGCTGATTTGACAGCCAACTCCAATGATTCAATTCTTTTGATGCCACTGAGTAAAAGATTATATTGTTTACGCAGTTCAACCAATACTTTATCGGTGATAGCATCCAGATCAGCCTCGGCACGGGCATGATTGGCTTTTGCCTGAGCAGTGATCGCATTAACGCGGCCACCCGCATATAAAGGCATATTAACTTCAAAACCTATGGTTGCAAATTCAGCATCTTGATTTTGTGTAATAAAAGATCCTCTTTTATTTCTTGTTAGGCTGGCAACCAGATCAACACGTGGCGCGTGGCCTGCATGGCTTTTTTTAATTTCTTCCTTACCCGATGTCACGGCATGACGTTGTGTCGCCAATTCGGCATTGCGCTCAAGTGCTAAAGCTTGCCAGCTATCATAATCTTGCAGCTGGATGGCCTTGGAGCTGAACGTGTCAGACAGGCGGTCGAGCCGGGTGGTTATTTTTTGCCCTACGATTGCTCCCAGCTTAAGTTGTGCTCCTTCCAGTTCATCATTCGCTTCAATCACGCGCGCTTGTGCAATTGCATACTTCGATTGTGTTTCAAGCACATCCGTAGTGGTCCCCTCGCCTTTCTGTAACATACGCTCATTAACGCGCTTGAGCTCTTCAAGAGAATCACGCTGTGTTTCGGCAAGCTTTACGTGATCCTGCGCCAGTAATGTTTCCACATAGGCTTCTACCAATCGCACCACAAGCTGCTGGCTGCGGCCGGTAAATTTGGCGCGGCTGGAGTCAGCTTGCGCCTTCCCTATATTATAGCCGGCGACCGCTTCCATATTAATCAGAGGTTGGCGTAAGGTTAGGCTGCTTACTTGACCATCAAAATTAAGTGGTTGACTACTAGCCCCTATATCCAGTGTGCCGGTATTTTTATTTTGAGAATGAGTAATGGCCAGATTAGGCAATAAGCTCGCAAGCCCTATGGCTTTTGCTTGTTGCCCCGCTTCATTTTCATGAAGCGCCGAGCGGTAGATGGGGTCGTGTTGTAATGCGGCCTCATAAGCGTCTAAAAGGCTAAGTGCATGAACGTGGTTAGCCTGGCTTAATAAAATAGCGCAGACCAGTACAGAAATCTTTTTGCGGGTGAATATCATCGCAGTTATTCTTCACTCATGGATGAATGCGCACGATCAAGTATAGGCTTGAATAAATAATTCATTAAGGATCGTTCACCCGTTTTAATAAATATTTCTACCGGCATGCCCGCTCGTATCTGCTGATCGGACAACTGCTTCATACCTTCTGGAGTCACCTTGGCCTGTATATTGTAATATGCAAATCCGGTTCGTTCATCTGTCAGGCGATCCGCAGATACCCGGGTGACGATGCCTGGAATATTGGGCGTTTTCTTTTGGTTAAGGGCGGAAAAAATCAGGTCAACATGAAGATCAACATAGATTCTGTCAATTAAATGAACGGGTACCTGTCCCGTAATCACCAGCATATCATCACTGGGAACAATATCCATCAACTTGAATCCTGGTCCTATAACCCCCCCTTCTGTGAACACATTCTTGCCTACCACAATGCCATCAACAGGTGCCTTGACCAGTACATTGGCCAGCTCGAAATCTTGCCCGCCTAAGCGGCTACTGAGTGCATCCGCTTCCCGTTGTATATCCGATAATTGTTGCCGTACTTCCTTTTGGTATTCTTGCTGGCGTTGGATACGACGCTGTTCCAATTCGGCGATCTGACGTTGAGTACGGCCGATATTGCCGGTATCCGACGCAAGTTCTCCGGTTAATTGTGTGTAAGCGCGTTCAAGATCCAGCACGCGATTGCGGGGCACAAAACCATCTGCTGCCAGTTCGCGCAGATTGACGAGCTGTTCTTCCAGGAATTTCAATTGCTGGTTTTTACTTGTCTTTGATACTTCAAGCCCGCGCAGTTGGTTTTTTAAGCCGGCAACACCTTCATCCAGAGCAGCCACTTCATGGTGCAAGGCTAATTTTCGTGATGTGAATAATTGGTTTTGTATGATGATGTTATTGGCAACACGCGCATCATCTTGCATGGATTGTAATTCTGCAGGAAATACAATTTCATTTTTGCCATCACGCTCTGCCAGTAAGCGCGCTTCCACGGCGCGAGCTGTATAGAGCTGGCTACGGGTTATCTCGGCCTGGGCTTTGATCTGGACATCATTCATGCGCACCAATATTTGGCCTTCTTTGACATGATCGCCGTCCTTGACCAGGATGCGATCGATAATACCACCGGTCTGATGTTGGACAGCCTGGAGATGACTGGCCACAGCAACCGTGCCGGAAATCGGCACACCCTTATCCAGGGGTGCGAAAGACGCCCATAGAGTAAATCCGCCAAAACCCGCCAAAACAATCCACCAGCCAAGCTTGGTATGTATGGTTTCATCCGTTTCAACATAATTTGAACTGTCGGCTGGAGCGCTCTCAATAACGGTTCCTTTTTCTTCAGCTACAAGTTTCATTATTATTCCTGTTCGATGATCCGTATTTTTTCAATTGCCAATTGAACGGTGTGTCACAACTCACTCAGTTTTTGGGTCAACGACATTAACAGTCTGGGTCGTTTGATTCTGAGCAGCTTGTTTCTTGGCTTCTTGCTGTGCCAGAAGTGCTTGCTGTGCCTGTTGCTGTTGTTTGGTTAACGCTTCGATGACCTGATTGGTCGGGCCAAACATCGTCGCGGTGCCATCCTGCAATAGTAACAATTTGCTGGTAACGCTGATGATGCTGGTGCGGTGTGTAATCAAAACAATGGTTTTCCCGCGTTTACGCAGATCAATTAATGCGGCCAGTAGCGCCTGTTCCCCCACATCATCCAGATTTGAATTGGGCTCATCCAGAACAATTACCGATGGATCATCATACATGGCGCGTGCTAAACCGAGGCGTTGTTTTTGTCCCCCCGAAAGCCCTGCGCCACCCTCGCCTAACGGCGTGTCATAACCTTCCGGCATGTTCAAGATCATTTCATGAACACCTGCCCGTCTGGCAGCCAGAATGACCTTATCAGCATTAATTTCTCCGAAGCGTGCGATATTCTCGGAAACAGTACCGGCAAATAATTCGATATCTTGTGGCAGGTATCCGATATGCGGTCCCAGCTCGTCCTTGTTCCAGAGATAAACATCAGCGCCATCCAGCCTTACCTTCCCGGCAGCAGCGGGCCATACACCGACTAATAAGCGTGCCAAGGTGGATTTTCCTGATCCACTGGGGCCAATAACGCCAAGTACCTCGCCAGCCGCTATAGAAAAAGCCAATCCTTTGATGACCGGGACTTTGCCGCCGGGCGGGATGGCCGTCACATTTTCAACAGCAATCGCGCCTTTGGGTTTGGGTAATGCCATGCCCGCTTCACGGGCCGGATTGTGTTCGAGTAATTCGGTTAAGCGTTCATAGGCGCTACGAGTGCTGCCAATGGTCTTCCAGACACTGATCAATAACTGAACCGGTGCGATGGCTCTACCCAATAAAATTGAACCGGCGATCATCATGCCGGGAGTAATGGTATTGTCTAAAACCAGTAAGGCACCCAATCCCAGCATCAGTGATTGCAGTGCGACGGTGAACGACTTGGATAGTGCAGTCACAATGCCTGCCTTTTCACTGGCTTCGGCCTGTAAATTCAGAAAGCGGCTGTGCAGTTGATACCAGCGGGCTTGTATATTGGGCAACATACCCATGGCTTCGATCACTTCGGCATTGCGTAAGTTGTTGGAGGCCACATTGGTGGAAGCAATTGCCATTGAGTTGGCTTCAGCTAAGGGTTTGTGTGAAATTTTCTCATTGATGTAGGCCAATGAGATCAAGATGGCTGTCCCGCATAAGGCAAAAACACCCAGAGCGGGATGGAACATGAATATAACGAATAAATAAATCGGGAACCACGGAGCATCAAAAAAGGCAAACAGGGCGTTACCCGTCAAAAACTGCCGTAAATTGGTTAAATCTTTTAAAGCCTGCCCGGCATTGCCACCGCCTTGTTTTAAACTTTGCTCGAAAGCAGCGGTATAAACACGTTTATTCAATTTCATGTCGAGCTGAGCGCCGACGCGGATCAGTACAAAGCTGCGGACATACTCCAGCGCACCCATAAAAACATAGGCGCCCAGCATGATCAATGTCAGCATTAACAAAGTCATTTCATTACGGCTGGTGATTACGCTGTCATAGAGTTGCAGCATATAGATGGCTGGCATGAGCATCAATATATTGATGATTGCACTAAAGACACCAATGTTTCGAAAAGTCTGTTTAAAGCTGGCCAGTACCTGCGCAACTTCATTCTGAGGAGCTTTAAATTTGAATTTCATCGATAAATGTCATGATAGAAGAATGGCGAGTTACTTATTCCCAAAAATTAACGGCAATCAGCATCTGGATATAGCAGAGGATATGGTTTACCGGGAATATGCAATCGACTGAATCCTTTGTAATTATAATTGCTGATCATCAGTTTTGACCAGGTAAATCTTCTGTTGCCAGTTTGAAGTACCGGGGGGAAAAATTGAGGTCCCGTGTTGCATCTGAGCCATCAAATCTTAAATCCTGATTCATTCTTTCCGCCATTGCCGTTGTCCAATGCTGATATCGCGGCAGCCATCCAAGCCCCCATGCCGCCATCTGAAAAAACCAAAGCGGTACAGTCAGTATGCGTGATGGGCGATCAAGTGCTTCAAACACGCGCTTGACCATTTCACGATATTGCACAGTCTCCCCCCCTGTTAGATTATAGGAACGATTCCTTAAATTTAAAGTACCCAATGCAGAAAAACAGGCTGAAGCCACATCTTCAACATGGATGGGTTGCCGTAATCCTTTGGCTGATCCCAATACGGGAAAGAATCCAAAGCGGCGGATAAACCGGGCGATTTCAGCAACATTTTTATCGCGCCCATAGCCATAAATCATTGTCGGGCGCAAAATGATCCATTCTACCCCATGCGCCGCTGCCCATGCTTGCACAAGTTCCTCACCTGTTATCAATTGTTGCGCAATTTTCCGCTCAATGGAATCGGATGAGTTGTTTTTGGTGAAGCGGCTGGTGGAGGATAATACAACAATCCGTTGAGCGCCATGGGCTAATAAGAGATCAAAATATTCCGGTAATATCCAGACCGGGGCGACACATAACCAGGCGGAAATCTTATGTTCCGCTGTATTTATCTTTGTTTGATGGGTTGTATCCAGTTGTTGCCAGGTAACTTGCGAGTGACTTTGTGTCATCGGGTGGCGGGAAAAAGCGGTGACATGCCGATGGGCCTGTATTAATTGCCGAAGCAAGCATTCACCCACCAGGCTGGTAGCACCCAGCAATCCAATAGATTGCTTATTCATGTCCGGGTTTCAGCAGCTTATAACAATTTTGCGCCGTATAGAACATCACCGTAATACCCAAACGAAACCACACGCCTAACGTAATCAAAGCCATCAGCGCCCCTGGATATTGCGGGCGAAAAAATTTCCGGTAAAAGCGCAGCATACCCTTATGTTTATGCCAGGCCACAAAGAACGGGCGGGTGCGACTGCAAGTTCCTTTAAAATGTATAGCGGGAGCATCCGGTACAAAAACAATCTTCCAGTTCTTTTGCTTAAATCGCATGCACCAATCCAGGTCCTCGCAGTGCAGAAAATAGCCTTCATCCCAAGAGCCAACATTTTCGATGGCTTCTCGCCGCACCAGCATCAGTGCGCCAGAGATGGCTTCCACTTCAGCCGGTTTGCCGGGTAATGGTTGCTGATGCAGATGGAAATCAAAAAACAGTTGCGGCCAATACTTCCCCAGATGATATAAGCCGGAAGCCCGCACAAAAGCCCGCCAGGGTGTCGGAATGGCGCGCCGCCCACCGCCTTGTTCAGAACCATCCGGATTAATCAGATACCCGCCGGCCATGCCGATAGTAGGATCCGATTCCATCACCTGGATCATGCGCTGCAATGAATCTTTCTCGAGAATACAATCCGGGTTCAGGAAAAGAATGTAGGGTTGGGCTGATGCATCAAGGCCAATATTGCAACCTGCAGCGAAGCCAACATTGCTATCTAGGCGAACTACCTGAAGGCGATTTTCTGTGGAAAAGTTAATTTCAAGCTCGATCAGGCTCGAATCAGACGATGCATTATCGATCACAATGACCTGTTGTGCTTGTTGCAGAGCAACCTGAATACACTGGGTCAGTAATGTGCCGGCATTATGATTTACTATAACTATAGATACAGATAATAGTCCATGCTGGTTTTTTGTATTGAAATAGTTTTCTTGCAAGACGTGCATTGTTTGCCTTAATTTTTTGCTTTTCTTAATCTAAGAATCAGCTAAATAGTATTATCAATGGTTCTCTATGTGTCGATGACATTTCTATTTGTTGCTAACGGGGCATTTGTGTTTTCTTGCTTGTGCATTCCAGATTATTAGCATAAAAACGTGACGTACTAATCGGCAATAGAAAATCGCCGCAGCATCTTCTTAAAATCAGCATTTAACTCTGGATGTTTTAGGCCGAAGGCAATCGTGGCTTCGAGATAACCGAGTTTGGAGCCGCAGTCGTAGCGTATTCCCTTGTAGCGATGGGCCAGTACTTGCTCCTCGCCTAGCAGCGAGGCGATACCGTCGGTGAGCTGGATCTCACCACCGGAGCCTTTGTTGATGAGTGTCAGATGATGAAAGATACGTGGCGTCAGTACGTAGCGACCGACCACGCCTAGTTTTGATGGAGCTTCCTCGGGTTTTGGCTTTTCGATAATGCGGCTAATCAACTCCAGCGTATCGCTCACAGGCCTGCTATCGACAATACCGTAACTTCCAGTTTCCTCTGGCGCTACTTGCTGCACGCCAATCACCGAACAGCGGTAATAGTTGTAGGTATCGATCATCTGCTTCATCACTGGTGGCTCGCCATCGAGTAGATCGTCAGCCAGCAAAACCACGAAAGATTCGTTGCCGATCACTGGTTTTGCGCACAATACAGCATGTCCCAATCCTAAAGGTTCAGCTTGACGAATATAAATGTAGTTGATGTTTTTCGGGAGCAAGTTACGCACAAAATCCAGCATTTCAGTTCTACCACGAAGCTCCAATTCGTTTTCTAACTCATAAGCCTTGTCAAAGTGATCTTCGATTGAACGCTTGGTGCGGCCAGTGACGAAAATCATGTCAGAAATGCCGGCAGCAACCGCTTCTTCTACCGCATACTGGATCAGCGGCTTATCTACAATCGGCATCATTTCCTTGGGACTTGACTTTGTTGCCGGCAAGAATCGTGTGCCGAGTCCTGCAACCGGAAACACAGCTTTAGTAACCTTTTTCATTCAATGTTCCTCAAAGAAGTCGATGCTGGCGGGATGGTAATCCCATTACCCCAAGGATATTTCCGCTCCCACGCCCAGGCATCCGCAATAATGGTTGCCAGATCTGCTCGCTGGGGTTTCCAGCCAAGTACTTCCCGCACCAAACGCGAATCCGCCACTAACCGAGGTGGATCACCCATGCGGCGGGGCTCATGGCGAACTGCTATTTCGTATCCTGTTACGCGGCGGGCGGTCTCGATCACTTCCATGACCGAAAACCCTTGTCCATTGCCTAAGTTGAAACGAGCGCTCTTGCTACCATTCAGCAAATGTTGCAACGCTAGCAAATGAGCGTCGCACAGGTCAGAAACATGGATATAATCGCGAATACAGGTACCATCCGGCGTATCGTAATCCGATCCGAAAATTGATATATATTTTCGGCGGCCAGAAGTTGTTTGCAATACCAGTGGAATTAAATGTGTTTCGGGCGCATGCCGCTCACCCAGTTCACCTTCCGGATCTGCCCCGGCGGCATTGAAATAGCGTAGGCAAATCGACTTCAAGCCATACGCTATATCGTAATCCTGCAGTACCTGTTCTACCATCCACTTGCTGCGGCCATAGGGATTGATCGGCAACTTTGGGTGGTTCTCGTCGATGGGCACATAATCTGGGTTTCCATATACTGCCGCTGTAGAAGAAAAAATAAAACACGATATATCCGCTTTGCGCATCGCATCTAGTAACGTGAGTGTGGACACTAGATTGTTCGCATAGTATTTATCCGGCTCCTTCATGGATTCGCCTACCTGAATGAACGAGGCAAAATGCATCACTGCCGAAAATTGGTGTCGGGCGAATAAAGAATTGAGCAGATTCGAGTCAGCAACCGGGCTGATTATCAGTTCAGCATTCCGCACCGAATCTCGAAACCCACTGGAAAGATCATCCAGCACCACTACGCCAAACCCCCATTGGTGCAACAGTTTAACCATGTGCGAGCCGATGTAGCCGGCACCGCCAATTACGAGTATTTCTGTCATTCTAAGCTCACCTATTGTGAGAATCAGTAGTATTATTTATGGTTCAAGGAAAAAGTTTCTTAATTTTTCATACGGAGTCATATTATTGATTTCGGTATGAGGTTTCACAGTATTATAGAAGTTAACAAATCTAACAAGGCTGATTTTGCGATCCTTTCGTGACGAGAAGATATTTTGATCATGCCACATTTCCATAATAGTTTTGATCATGCGTTCAGCTTTGCCATCGGTCTGTGTGTGCGACACCCGTACGCGCGTAAATTTTTGACTAATGCTAGGATAGTATTTTGGCTTCGAAAGAGAATTCAATCTTTCTTCGCAACGCGCTTCATTCCATATTTTGTCTGCAAGAATCGTTTGTTGGTTGATTTTCTGGGAGTAAATTCCTGCTTTCTCGCTTGATTGCCTTATAAATTGAAGCTGTGGTATAAACTCTATGGAAATTAGCATACCTCATGTTTTACTTCGGGTCATTTGTAATGAGAAAAATTTTATTTAAAAGCCAATAATTGATAGAAGTTAAGAAGCTCGATTTTTGAGTTGAAAAAAGCCAGGAATCATTAGACAATCTAATGGATAATAAAGATTGGCAATATGTTTCTTGTGAATGTAATTATTCGCAGTATGGATTGCTTGACATTAACCGAAACGCTATTAGCGGTCAGCTTCCAAACTTACCCCATCGTTAAGGGGGCTCTGAATAACTCGCATTTGTCATTCCGAACGTAGTGAGGAATCTTTAATAATCAATGCAATAGATTTCTCACTCTTGCTCGAAATGACGCTTGTTCAGGGCTTCCTTTGTTACCAAATGGCAAAGAAAGTGGGGGCCTGATTCATTGTATGCATTTATGGAGCTTGGCTGTTACTATCACATGGCGATGGATACATTGCAAGATAACATCTCGGTGATACTTCTTCCGAACCTTTGATTGAGTCCATACAAGTGTTAATTAAAACTAATCGCGATCTTAAACGGAAATTAGGATCGGCTAATGCCCGATTAAACAATGTGTTAAATTCTAGAAGTTGGCGTTTTACGGGACCTCTTCGTTATCTTAATCATGTCTGGCGCAAGCGATTTACGCCGCCTAAATACCCATCATGATAAATCCGCTGTTTTCAGTCATTATACCTCTGTTTAACCATGAACAATTCTTGGGAGAGGCGATACGCTCCGTATTGCAGCAAAGTGAAACAGATCTTGAACTGATTATTATTGATGATGGTTCAACAGATAATTCCGCCCAAGTGGTTGAGAGTTTCAAAGACCCGAGAATTCACTATCAATACCAAGAAAACCTCGGAGCTTCTTTCGCATTAAATCGTGGTTTAGCGATGGCAAGAGGGGATTTTGTGGCAATCCTAAATTCCGATGATACGTTTCATCTGAATCGCTTACGGTATGCCTTGGCAGCATTCGAATCACAACCAAGCTTGGGAGCATTCTTCTCCGCCTATCACTTTATCGATGAGTCATCAGCGACTATTCGTGAATCAACCGACATTCTTAAGTCAATTAGACTTCCTCCTTTATCATCTGTGGCAGCATCTGCGGAAGCTTTTAGTAAAGAATCAGATGAATGGATACTAACTCTTTTATCAGGAAATGTGCTTCATACAACTTCGAATCTTGTCATACGAACTTCCGTAATTGAGCAAATCGGATCATTCCATCCCTGGCGCTATGTGCACGACTATGATTTCTTTTTGCGCTTATGTGCAAGTAACAGAGTTTATTTTGATGAACGCCCTCTCCTGAATTACCGTTTTCATGGAAGCAACTCACTCGCTGAGAATGCTGCTCGTTCGGTATATGAAACGATTTTAGTCATCGCGAATTTTCTTGCAAATTGGCATCCAAAAACAAAAGCTCTCGAGAATGGAACATTTTATAAATTCTTCCGACATTTTTTTCAGGATCTGAGATTGTATGGGGGCGAACGATTTCTTCTGGCTCTTATTCTTACCGAGTTGGTTTTTCGTGAGAAAGGAAGGATAACGGAAGGATCTGTCATAAAGATGTTAAGAGATGACTCGGTATTTCAACTTGTTGCCTCTGATTTGGGGTCATCAGTCGCATATAATCAGTTAAATGAGCATCTTGGTTGGCAGAAAACAGAGACTGACCGTTGGTGGCGGAAAAGCCAGGAATTTAAATCCGAACTTAACTGGCAAAAAGAGCAAACTGACCGTTGGTGGCGGAAAAGTCAGGAATTTAAATCCGAACTTAACTGGCAAAAGGACCAAACTAACCGTTGGTGGCGCGAAGCCCAAAATTTAAATGAAAGATTAGTTGAGGCGAATGATGCCTTGATTGAGGCCAACCGCTTTCTTGGAATTCCAAACGTAAAACAGAATTGTAAACGCAAGTTAATATCAATTTTTAAGAAAGAGATTAGTGAATGAAGAATAATAAGCAGGTAGCGATTATTACACGCACTAAGAATCGCAGCATTTTATTGCATAGGGCTATTGAAAGTGTGCTTACACAAACTTATGCACACTGGATACATGTCATTGTCAATGACGGAGGTGACCCTAAGACAGTCGATGCATTGGTGGCGGAATTTTTGCCGCGTTATGATAATAAAGTAAAAATTATCCACAACCCCATTTCGTTGGGCATGGAAGCCGCTTCCAACGTAGGTATTCGTGCTAGCTCTAGCGACTATATCGTTATTCACGATGACGATGACTCTTGGCAGCCAACATTCCTTGAACGCTGCGTAACATTTCTTGATGAGCCGCCACCCACGCTTGGCACGCCGATAGCAGGAGTAGTGACTTACAGTATGCGAGTGTTAGAAGAATTCGAAAACAATGAAGTTCGTGTTTTAAGCACACAGCCATTTAATACCTGGATGACTGGAGTTTCACTCTATCGCCTTGCCGCATCAAATACATTTCCTCCCATTTCTTTTGTGTTTTCGCGTACTGCTATGGAGAAAGTCGGATTTTTTCGAGAAGATTTGCCTGTTCTAGGTGATTGGGATTTCCATCTCAGAGTCTGTGCGAGCTATGAGATCGGCCTCATAGCGGAACCTCTAGCGAATTACCACCATAGGGTCACGCTTCAGTCGGGCGAGTATGGCAACTCAGTAATCGCTGGGAACGATAAGCACCGACGTTTTGAGCACCTACTGCGCAACGAATGGTTACGCGCCGATCTGAAGACCGGTAAGACGGGTATCGGCTTTTTAGTCAATATCGCGCAAAGCTTCGATATTCTTCATCAACAACTGTCTGTCGCGCATTCCATCTGGAATTATCTGAAAAGCATACCTTTATTAAGATGGTTAAAGCACAGATTATGGGATAAATAATGAATAAAAACGCGCCTCCTGCCAGCTTACCTGACAAACTTATCAGTGCCATTCAGAATGCCAAGGTTGTTTCTTTTGATGTTTTTGATACCGTTTTGGTAAGAGCAACCGAAAAACCCATCGACGCGTTTTTACTGCTTGCCCATGAGATCGGAATTGACGATGCACACATTTTTGCTCAAGCGCGCATCGAAGCTGAAGATCAAGCACGAAAATTAGCTTGGCAAGAGCGGAGAGCTGTTGAAATTTCATTGGAAGAAATCTACTTTCTGTTGTCAGATAATCCTCTTTTAACAGGATACGCCCAAACTGCCCTAATAGAGCAGGAGCGTGCGTTGGAATTGCGCTTGTGTCGACGAAATCCTAAAGCCGGTGAAATTTTCGATTGGATTGTAAGTCTTGGCAAGCGCGTTGGCTTTATTTCCGATATGTATCTTGATGCAGCTTTGATTGAGTCAATGCTTGCGAAGCACGGTTATTCCGGATACGAATTTCTATGGGTGTCCTCCGTCGAGGGAGTTATCAAGGCAAATGGTGGGCTCTTTCAACTTACTCTTGAGCGCCTCGGCATATCGTCGTCCGAACTCGTTCATATCGGGGATAATTTCGATAGCGATATCGAGCAGGCTCGCCTAGCCGGCATTTATGCTCATCATATTCCGAAATGCATAGATCTTCTTGCGAGCGCGAACATCGCCCGGCGTTTGCAACGTCAGTTGCCTCGGGATCGACAAATCGGCTGTGCATCTTATGGGATAACTACTAAAGCTCCTGCAATCTGGAAAACTGTTTGGAGGGGCTTACTGGCCGCGCAAGAAGCAAAAAAGGAGCGAGATTTCTGGTTCGATTTAGGCTATTCTCATGTGGGGGTATTACTGCTTGGCTACGCACTTTGGCTTAGCGAACAAGTCCAACGTGTAAAACCCACGCAACTCTATTTTCTTGCCCGCGATGGTCATATCATGCATGCAGTTCATCAATGCTTATGGGAACGAGGGTGGACCGAACTTCCCGGCCACTACCTTTTCGCATCCAGACGCTCCCTGAATATCCCTGCAATAACTTGCATCGATGAATCAACTTGCGATTTTCTCGTTAGCGGAACAAGCCGCTTAACGGTAGAGGAGTTCTTGTCGCGCATTGGATTAACAATCTCAGAGGCTGAAGAACAGATTTTCGAAGCTGGCTTTACCGGCCCAAATCATCTCGTAGTAAGTGGCGAGGATTACGGTCGTTTACGCATGCTTTTTCGAAGTCTCGCACCTAAGCTATTAGAGTTAGCCGAAGAGGAGCGTCACATTTTACGAGACTATTTCCAGCAAGAAGGTTTGTTCGAACAACAGAACATTGGCTTGGTTGATATTGGCTGGCATGGAACCTTGCAAGAATCGGTTTGCCGCTTGTTCGCGATGTTCGAACATGATGTCCCTGTAACCGGATTTTACATGGGGACTTTTGCTGCTGCGAGAGCCCGGGTGAATGCCGGAGCAAAACAGTATGCCTATGTTTGTGAAATGGGAGAACCCAGCGAGCGGTTAGCTATAATTCGAGCATCTGTTGAAGTATTCGAATGGATATTCTGTGCTCCTCATGGCAGTGTGATTGGTTTCCGACGCACGGACAAAGGCATTGAACCAAGATTCGATTCGACTGAGTTCGAGAAAAACAGATTAGACACAGCGCAGCGTATGCAAATTGGGGCTATGCAATTTGTTCGCGATGCGCTTGATTGTTTTTCTGCCCCACCACCGCTTATCTCTAGTGAATTTGCTCTGTCTTTATTGGGAGATTTATTACACCATCCTACAGCCCAAGAGGCGCAAGCAATCGGCAATATTCTTCATGCAGACGGTTTTAGTAATGCGGCAAAAATTAGGCCGATTGCACGCCCACATTTACGCCCTTATAATCCATTTGCATGGTTCAATTTGTTTAGAGACTACCGGAAAACATTCTGGCAGGCTGGTTATCGAAGGCGTATTTGGCCGGATTGTTGGTAATTTCTTTGCTCATTTATATTCATATTAATCACGGGCTATAGATTTTGAATAAATTTTGTTTGGATGTTGTGCCTATAATAGTTACGTACAATCCCGATAAAACAATACTACTAGCCAGTCTGCGTGCGTTGCTTTCTCAAGTCAAAACAATTGTTATCGTTGATAATGGTTCGCACTCAAGTGTTAATGAAGTCATACAAAGCTTGGAACTGGAAAAGTCAGGCAACATTAACTTCTTAGCTCTCGAATATAATTACGGACTGGGAAAAGCTTATAATGCAGGGATAGCAATTGCGCGCAATCTAGAAGCTGCTTTTGTTCTCCTGATGGATCAGGACAGCATTCCTGATCCAGACATGTTACGTATATTGCGAAGTGCTCATATCCATCTAGAGGCTCAAGGAAAGCAAGTCGGTGTGGTAGGCGCACGTTATCGATATCATGAATCAGCAGAAACTTCCCTTTTTGTTCGTGTCAACCGATTTGGATTTACTCGACTTGATTGTGATAAACCAAGCAAATTTGTACATGCAGATTTCTTAATTTCCTCTGGATCATTGATTTCTATCAATGCAATTAATCATATTGGTGAAATGGACAGCGATCTGTTTATTGATCATATTGATACAGAGTGGTGTTTTCGCGCACAATCCAAGGGATTTGAAGTTTATGGGATTTGTGACGCTATCATGCTGCATTCCTTAGGAGATCGGCAGGTTCGTATCTGGTGGGGCCGTTGGCGAACTATACCTTTTCACCAACCTTTTCGTTATTATTATATTTTCAGAAATAGCGTTCTATTATGGCAGCGTTCTTATATGCCGGTGGAGTGGAAACGAGCAGATAGGCTGCGTATATTGTATTTCCTGATCTTTTTTACTTTATTTTCACCCAACGGAATAGCTAATTTACGTATGATGATAAAAGGTTTAAAGGATGGATTTAATAAGCGTGTTGGAAAGTTATAAAAAGTTGTGCAGAGCAGAATTATAAATAATGAGCGCACGGTTTGCAGCCACTGTTAATACTGACTATAAATTTAACGCTGACTCGCGACTGGTACAGTGTATTTGTGCTGCACGTAAGCAAAACCAGATTTAACGATTTATTTGAAACGAAGTTTTCTGGAGGCCCATTGAAATGAGACTGTTGGTTTTTATTCTCGGCACTACGAAACATGGTTTGCCATTAGCTGCTTTTTTTCTGTTTGCAGGGGTAATGACAGATAGTCATGCCGATGGGGGGCTGTCCATTACGAGTCCGCTTGCTATTGAGATAGATTCAGGCTCAATTTACACAGAATCAGCACCAGCTTATGCTATTGCTACCAATGGTAATAATCCGTGGTTCGAAGCCTATAATCTACCTTCCGGGTTTTATATCAATAGAAAGAATGGCAGGATTTATGGCAAGACGGATGCTCCCGGAAGTTACCAGATCCCTATCTCTGTTACGTCCAATTTTCAGACAGTAGATGCCATATTGTCGCTCAACATTCGAAAAACTGAAGAAAGAATCTTTTTAGTGACTAATCTTTCCAACGATCCAGATCAAGTTGGATCTTTGCCTTGGGCTGTTTCTCAGGGAAATCAATCATCTATTCCTGCGCGGATTAAATTTAATATTGGCGAACAATCCGGTAAGCCTCCCTACCGGATTGTGTTGAGGGAGAGATTGTGGATAAGCGAAAGAATGGTTATTGATGGCACAACTCAGCCAGGTTACACTGAATCGCCTCTCGTGCAAATTGATGTTGACGGTTTGGAAAATGCGTTTACCTTAATGGGTTCAGATAATTTGCATCATGGAGCCAGCGGCTCGATTATCGCCGGACTACAGATCTTTAATTTTAAAGCGAATGCATTGGCTACTCAACCGGGAGCAAACAATATTACCATCCGAGACAATTATTTAGGGTTCTACTGGGATCCCACAAGAAATCGATGGTGGAGAAACTTTGAGGCGACATTAACCGATGAACAGATAGAACATGATGACTGGCCTGTTTACAACGGATATACAGAAGCAGTGGGCGTGGGTATACAATCAAGCGACAATATTGTAGAGAAGAATGTCATATCAGGTGTTCATAACGGCATATCTATCGGTTATGACTTTGCAAGTAGTTGGGGGCCAGCTTGTTGGCATAATATTATCAAGAATAACTACATTGGTACTACTCCCAATGGACAACATGTTTTGACCAACACGGAAGGGGTCGAGAATTATCAGCCAGATACCGATGAAAATCCATTTGGATCACCGAGTGTATGGAAGTTTTTTGGTAATAATTCGGATGGAATATATTTGGCGGCTCTTGCCAAAGGAACGACTATTGCCAATAATATTGCATCAGGGAATTTTTCAGCAGGTATCGAATTGCTTCATGATACTGTTGAGCAGAATGAGATTTATGGAAATCTTATTGGTGTTGATGTTACAGGTGAGCATATTTTACCTAATGGTGAGTTGGGTATCATTATTTCGAATGGTGCGCATAATAACTTGGTCGGCGGGAGAAATGGTGCCAATATCGTTGCAGGGAACTACTATGCGGGTATTGAACTCGGCGGTGAGAAATCGTTTCGAAGAGCCAGCTATAATACGGTGCAAGGAAATTTTATAGGTTGTAATTTAGACTGTACGCGAGTTTTAGGCCATCAAACAGTAGGGATTCATTTAGGTACGTTTGAGGCGAGAATGAATGTTATCGAGGGTAACATTGTTGTTGGTAACGAATGGGGTGTTTATATTGACGGAGCGGATGATAATGTAATTGCCAACAATTTTGTTGGCGTTACACCTAATGGCAGTGTTTTGGGGAATGCAAAGGCTGGCATTGTGATTGACAAAGGACAGTGGAATAAGGTATTGCTCAATCGTGTCCATAATAATGGATATGGCGTGACAGGACATGACGATTGGTTTTTTGGTATCTGGAATGTTCAGTCTGTCGGCAACAATAGCTTTTATGAAAATATTGTCACTCACAATCGTACGGGAACAAATACCAAGGATTTAAAGTTACCAACGGGTATTATCGTTTATCCAACACAGAGTATTTTAGTTACATGCATTGATCTGGATGGGACACGTTATCGAGGGCACTTTAGTAAATTAGGCGATCAACCTGCTTCGCCAGGTACTCTTTGGGAGTTGAATGTCCGATCTGTGGAAAACATACCTACGGAACAAGCACCGGCAGTCTGTCTTCAATTTAACTCAGGTTTAAATATTCCTGAGCATCAAGCGTTAGCGTTTGGTAATGATTTTACCTATATTAATTTGAGATACAGTCCGCAAAATAGTAGTAATGCTTATTACTGGGAACAGCATTAAGGAAGTGAATATTCAAAATGATCGATATGCCAGGATCAGATTCTACCGTTTAGTTTGAACTATATTTTTTGTAACAGCTTTTTAAGGAAAGTGCTAATAAGCCGCATGGGTTTTGTTATCCGCCAACTTGTCGAATTCAGAAGCTCGGAGATTTGATGGTTGCGATCAG